>OGML01002008.1_pt1 | contig 15387 bp, 13 predicted proteins | sample 1572951 | NCBI WGS metagenome assembly OGML01 (sample SAMEA2581883, study PRJEB24529) | metagenome | biome: Human gut stool | place: China | collected 2011 | reverse complement strand
GGCGACCACCGAGATCTACACTCTTTCCCTACACGACGCTCTTCCGATCTAACATGTTAATGCGGTGTCGCAGTTCCACAACTTCTTCCGGTCTTCCACCTGCACGCAGACGTACTTTTGCTGCCGCCTCATCCATAAGATCAATTGCTTTATCCGGCAGGAAACGGTCGTTAATATAACGTGCCGACAGGCGAACTGCTGCTGATACTGCCTCATCCGTGATTTTTACCTGATGATGCTTTTCATACTGATCCCGCAGTCCTTCTAAGATCTGCACTGCCTCTTCTTCTGTTGGTTCTTCCACTGTAACCGGCTGGAATCTGCGCTCTAATGCAGCATCTTTTTCAATGTATTTGCGGTATTCATCAATCGTTGTTGCACCGATCAGCTGCAGTTCTCCACGTGCAAGTGCCGGTTTTAAAATATTAGATGCATCTATCGCACCTTCCGCTCCACCTGCCCCGATGATCGTATGCAGTTCATCGATAAAGAGCAGGATATTACCTGCTGCCCTTACTTCCTGAAGTACTTTTTTAATGCGTTCCTCAAACTCTCCACGATACTTTGAACCTGCAACGATCCCGGACATATCAAGGGATACAACTCTCTTTCCAGCAACGGTGTCCGGAACCATTCCGGTTGTGATACGCTCTGCAATTCCCTCAACGATCGCTGTCTTTCCTACTCCCGGTTCACCGATCAGGCAAGGGTTATTTTTTGTTCTTCTGCTTAGGATCTGTATTACACGGTCGATTTCGTCCTGTCTGCCAACCAGCGGATCTAATGCCCCCTCGGCTGCTAATGCAGTCAGATCTCTGGAGTACTGATTTAGTACCGGTGTATCCGATGCAGTTTTCTTCACCGGTTTTCCATTCATGAAATCTTCTTTATACAGGCTTGCATCTTCTCCCATGGCAATCAGGATATCCACATACATTTTCTGGATATTGACTGCTAACGTATTTAAAAGTCTCGATGCCACACACTCCGTCTCTTTCATCATTGCGATCAGAATATGCTCCGTTCCGATCTCCTCTGAATGAAAACGCGCTGCCTCTCTGGCTGCACCTTCTAACACCTGCAATACTCTTGGTGAATATTCTTTTGCCTCTGCCGTCAACACCTGTGCGTCCGGCGCAATGAGTTCTTCGATCAGCTGCATGACTTTGTCAAGCTCGACACCATTTTCATTTAACACCTGTGCAGCAACACCTGTTCCTTCCTTTAAAAGTCCGATCAGGATATGTTCCGTTCCAATATAGTGGTGATGCAGTGATTTCGACATTTTTGAAGCCAGATCAATTGCTTTTTTTGCCTTTGTTGTATATCGTATCTGCATAGTCTCTCCATTCTGTTTCTATTTATAAATCATTTAAATCGATGATCTCTAAATCATCATCTTCCTCTTCTTCTCTCGGAATATGTTTTTTCTCCGGAGTATGTTTTCTTTCCGGCTGCTCTTTTCTCTCCGGGCGGTGTTTCTCCTCCGGCTGCTCTTTTCTCTCCGGACGGCGTTTCTCCTCCGGCTGCTCTTTTTTCTCCGGACGTTTCTTCTCTACTGGTGAGAACTCCTCCTCATCATCCCAGTCCTCATCTTCAAGATCATCCGACATACCCCTTCCGAATAATCCTGCATGTACTTTGTGGATCTTTGACACGCCGATTTCGTTTTCTGTCTCGTCATCGTCCCTGTCTTCTGTTTCATCTGCCGTTTTTGTCTTTCCATGGAAGAAGCCTCTTCTTTCCGGTTCAATATCATTTTCTTCTTCCATACTGCTGTTTTCTTCGAAATCAGCATCCTCTTGCTGCTCCTGATCCTTTACTTTCCTTGCAGATTCCCAGTCCCAGTCATCCTGATCTTCTTCATCATCCCAGTCATCTCTTTTGCTTCCTCTTAATAAGAGATTAACAATAATCACGACGAGTACTGCGATCACAAATGCCATGATTCCCATCATATTTCTGGAAAAGGATTTTTCCTTCGCATACTGTTCTGAGAGGTCATTGTATTCCTGCTGAAGATATTCCATATTATAAGTATCATCATCTTCTGCTGTCTCAGTCTCCGCATTCTGTCCGTCCGTTCCATCTGCCGGCTGGTCTGTCGTCTGTCCATCTGACGGCTGATCTGCGGTCTGTCCATCCGCTGACTGGTCTGTCGTCTGTCCATCTGACGGCTGATCTGTGGTCTGCCCGTCCGTTCCATCTGCTGGCTGGTCTGTCGTCTGCCCGTCTGCTGCCTGTCCTTCTTCTCTTGTCAGCGTGATCGTATACTGGGCAAGTGCCCCGTTCTGTGCCTTTACGACAACTTTTATCGTATTGGTACCAACCTGAAGATTGTCATTTCCTGTGATCGACTGCACCGTCGCAAATTCATTGACCGGTGTTGCCGTCACCGTAACGCTTGTAACATCATTTGGTACGGTAGCTGTATATTGTACTGTCTTTCCTGTAAAATCCGGGGATAATGTTCCCGCAGAAAGTGATAAAACTTCCAGCGAATTATCCGCGGAAAGTGTTGTCTGTGCAGCAGCCACCTGAATCCCGGCAGCTTTTATATCTGTCGCAGGCTCTGCCACAATACAGCCAATGCAGAAAAGTGCAGCGATAATTGCTATTTTTCTCTTCATTTGCTTCACACTCCCTTTATTACCATCATCACTATGGAATTATATGAGATATTCGAAAAAGCGTCAACCTCAAACTCCTTCATTGTCAAATTCAGGAATAAAACTTTCCTCAGCTGTTTCTCCATCCTGGATAAAACCATTTTCTATTCCTATATCAATCGCAAAATCGACAACTTCATTATATTCACGTTCCGTAATCCTTCGGTTTAATTCCGGATATTTTTTTACATTGGAAAGCGGCGTGAACTGATGCATGATACTGATATATATTTCATTGCCATAAGTTTCATGCAGATATGATAAAACTGCTTTGGAATCTTTCGTACATCCCGGCAGAATCAGATGACGCACGATCGTCCCCCGCTTCATCAGAGAATCTTCCCCATTTTCAAAAACAGCTTCTCCCGTCTGACGCACCATCTCCTTTATCGCCTCCTTTGCCACAGAAGGATAATCCGGTGCATGGGAATATTTTGCACTTAAAGCGGCATCCTGATACTTAAAATCCGGAAGATAGATATCCACAATTCCCTCCAGAGAACGGATCGTATCCACATTTTCATAACTGCTTGTGTTATAAACTATCGGAATTGTTAAATTCTGGTCTCTGGCAAGCTCCACTGCTTTTATGATCTGTGGTGCAAACTGTCCCGGTGTTACAAGATTAATATTATTTGCGCCTTTCTCCTGAAGTTCCAGAAAAATTTCACACAGACGTGCGGTACTTATGACTTTCCCCGCCGTACCATTTGCAATATTTTCATTCTGGCAGAATACACAGTGCAGCGCGCAGCCTGAAAAAAAGACCGCCCCGGAACCTTTTTCACCCGATATACATGGTTCTTCCCAAAAATGCAGTGCGGCACGTGCCACCTTGATCTCATCTGTCTGTCCACAGATCCCGCGTTCTTTCGCTTCTCTGTTTACAGCACACATTCTAGGACACAATGTACATATTTTCATGGTATAACATCACTCTTTCTATTTAAATTAATGATTGCGCAACCGTGTCTTTTTTTGTATGATAGACATTGCAAAAAGAAGATCAAACACAAAGGAGTTTTTCTTATGAGTCCAAAAAACTGTATGGTAGCACAGTCAGGCGGCCCTACCGTTGCGATCAATGCCAGCCTTGCCGGTGTGATCGACGGTGTGATGCGTTCTGATATGTATGACACGGTTTATGGTTCCTTAAACGGAATCACAGGTATTTTAAACAATGATTTGATGAATCTTTCTGAATTAATGCAGCAGAATCCGGAATATCTCGACCGCTTAAAAGTCACTCCGGCAATGTATCTTGGCTCCTGCCGTTACAAACTGCCAAATTATTTAGATGATGATTCTTCCTATGTATTCATTTTCAAACAGTTTGAAACTTACCATATTGATGCTTTCTTTTATATCGGCGGCAACGATTCCATGGACACCGTCTTAAAGCTCTCCGAATATGGCAAAAAAATCGGCAGTCCGGTGCGTATTGTCGGTATTCCAAAGACCATTGACAATGATCTCTGTGAGACAGACCATACACCAGGATTCGGTTCTGCCGCAAAATATATCGCATCTTCTCTTTTAGAGATCGCACATGACACATTTATCTATGCAGTCAAGAGTGTGACGATCGTGGAAATCATGGGACGTGATGCCGGATGGCTGACCGCTGCTTCTGCACTGGCAAGAAACGGTTATAATACAGCACCACATCTGATCTATCTCCCAGAGGTTCCATTTGACAAAGAGGACTTTTTACTGGATGTAAAGCGTATGCTTTTCGAGCGCAATAACGTGATTGTTGCCGTATCCGAAGGTATCCGCGATGCTTCCGGCAACTATATCAGTGCTTCCGAAAGTTCTGTTGACACCTTTGGTCACAGCCAGTTAAGCGGAGCCGGAAAAACACTTGAATTTTTAGTCAAAGAAAAACTTGGTGTCAAAGTCCGTTCCGTGGAAGTCAACGTATTACAGCGCTGCGCTGCACACCTTGCTTCAAAGACTGATCTTGATGAGGCTTTTACTCTCGGTCAGAAAGCGGTTGCTCTCTCCGAGGAAGGTGTTACCGCTTCCATGGTAACAATGCGCCGTATCTCCGATGCTCCGTACGAAATCGCCTATGAGCATGCCGAGATCCGCCACATTGCAAATGAGGCAAAATCAATTCCGAGAGAATGGATCAATGATGCCGGCAATGATGTTGCGCAGCCGCTTATTGATTACCTTGCCCCACTCGTACTCGGTGAAGTTCCGGTAAAATATGAAAATGGTATCCCGGTTTATATGGATGTCAGTCATTTAGCAAAACATCAATAAATTTACCGATCTCAACCCACGCTCTTTTAGATTCCGGCAGCATTTTTGCTGCCATCTGAAAGATGTGGAACATCCCATCATAAATACTGATCCTTACTTTAACTCCCTGCTCTCTTGCTTTTGCAGCCACATCCACAGAATCCGAGAGCAGCATTTCATAAGAGCCGACCTGTATCAGCATCGGCGGAAATCCCCTGAAATCTCCATACAAAGGTGAAATATAAGCATTTAACGGATCGTTGTCTCCGATATAATCCTTATTATAGATAAGGCTGTCCCTTGTTTTTCCAAACAGAGGATCCTTCTCATAGTTTGTCTCATAAGACTCTCCACGCGCAGCAAGATCTGTCCAGGGTGACATCGCTACGATCCCGCATGGAAGCTGTTTTCCCTTATCTTTTAAATAATGACATAACGCCATTGCAAGACCACCCCCTGCAGAATCGCCTGCGATGATGATCTGCTCAGAAAACCACCCCTGCTCCAACAGATAACAATATGCTGCATAGGCATCCTCTAAAGCTGCCGGATACGGATGCTCCGGTGCCACACGGTAATCAGGGGTCAGCACGCTCATTCCATGACTGACTTCACAGTATAGTCCTGCGAACATGCGGTATGCATTCCGCATTGCTCCAACATATCCCCCTCCATGAAGCTGTAAAATGACCTTTTCTGTATTTGGATTTTCTTTTGACTGCAAATATTCCATGGAAAAGTTGTCCATTCCGATCACTTCTAAGGAAAAACAGTCCGGACATTTCCATGGCGGTTCAGAATCTCCGATCTTTTTTCTTAATTCTCCGTTTTTTATCTTCTTCCCAATCAGGTGATCATTTGTCACATGGGCGATCAGGTCCCTCATGACTCTTCCCCTGATGCTCGCTTCGCTCTCTCTCATCCGATTGCTCCTGTTCTGCTGATGTTTGCTCTTTTTATTCTAATGTATCAGCGAATGTGAAATCTTCGCTTTAACTCCACTCTTGCTCTGCGGTCTCCGATGATCAGTGTTCCAAGAAACAGAAACAGGGAAAACGCAAATGCGATCAGTGCAAAAAGCTGTGCCGTCACGATACCTGTAAAAATCAGTATTACCGGAACAATGCTGCATAAGATCATAAAAATCTGCCACATCATATAGCTCTGCCAGTTTCTGCGGTTTACGATCATACATATGATAATACCCATATCGACCAGAATGATTGCTGCCGGTATCGCATAGTTGACAGACCAGCCACGGTATCCGACCACAAAATCAATCGCGATCACGACCAAAATCGCCATCAGCGTAAGTACCGTGATCTTGGCACGGTAACCTGTTTTTCCAAGGATTGCAAAGCGGATCAGCATATATCCGTAGAAAAATGCCAGTCCTGCAATGGCACTCCACGCTATTTGGGACTCGGTAACTATATTGATATAAATAAGCAGCACCTCAGCTAAAAGTGCACAAAACAGATAAATCTTGCTTATCAGCGTCATTTTTCTGGTGTGCACTCTCACATCCGGGTACATGTTTTCCACATCACCTGTATGCTCTAACACTGACCCACAGAGCGGACAACGCTCTGTTTCATCTGATATCTCCACATTACAATTTCTGCATTTACTCATAATTTACTCCATTACTCTTTATTTCTACTGCAATCCCATCTGAAGCAATTTTCCGGAAAAAGCCACGCTGCACGGATGCATCCACAAGATCATAACTGAAACTGAATACAAGTGTATCTCCGTAAGAGCAGATAGTTCCTTTCAAATGCTGCCCTTTCGACATTGCAAGAAACGCCTGAAACATTTCCACGTATGGACGGTAATCTTCTGACACGGAAATATTTCCAATATTGGTGATTGTTGCAGTATTTGCAAGCGCAGAGGTTGTATAAACATATTTCATTGCCAGATTTTTCAGAAAAAGTGGAACTATCCTTGCGATCATAAGCTTCTCATTGGAAACATTATAAGAAAAAAGTTTTTCAAGATTTTCCCTGTTGATCTGACTGCGCAGGCTTTCTTTCACTATCTCAACTACCTCCGCAAACGTATAGGTTTCTTTGGTCGGATGAAACTCTGCAGAAACCATGGCAAAAAAGTTTTTTGTGGTAATCGAATTAAAATACGGGCGCAGATTGACCGGTACGGCAACACGGATCGGGCACTTTGACGGCATGCCGTGCAGACACTCCGTATAAACACTCCAAATATATACGCTTACCAGATATTCATTGATGCTGACTCCCATCGCATGACAGACATTTTTTAATTCGGGGATTTTCATGTAGCCGTGCATCACACCAAACTCACCCGGTCTTAACTTTTCCCCACGGATCAGGTATGCCTTTTTTGTCTGATAACCTTTTGCAGAGCTTTTTTTGTAATTCTTTAAAAAACTGTCCTCCCTGTTCAAAGACGTATCAACGCTTAAAGAATCCCCTAATTTTTTCTGAAGATCCTTATGTGCCAGACGCAGATACTGATAGGTCAGTTCTTTTAAGAAATTAATTCCTCCCATACCATCTGTCAGTACATGGAATACTTCCAGATTGATCCGGCATTTATAATAAGTCACACGGAACATATAACTGCGGTTTTTGTTCTGCTGAATATACCTGCATGGGAAATTGTTCTCCATACGGACTTTCGGCGCTGCCTTTCCGTTCTCCTCAAAATAGTACCAGAATACACCCTGACGCAGTCTTAAATTAAAACCGTCAAACTTCGGCAATACCATATCAAGTGCCTTCTGCAATAATTCCGGATCAATCTCTTCTTTCAGTGTAACACTGATCCTGTATACATTGCTCATGCTCTCCCCGGCTATGACAGGAAAAAGATGGGCTGTATTATCAAGTCTGTCCCAGCGAATGTCACGGTATGCCGGAACTCCTTTATTCTGTTTCTTCATATATTCCTCGCTTCTGCATACTCTGCATGCCGTTTTAATTTCTATTTTGTCTGTCCTTAGCCGGCTTATAAAATATGCAATCTATTGTATACAATTATAAAATAACATCACATAAAATACAAGTTTTGGCATATTGAAATTCTCTGATATATTTCTGTAATTTTTCTTATTTATTTCTTAAATTTACGATTGTATAAAATTTTTCTACATATTATAATATTTTTGTAACATTTATAAAATACTTATAAAAATGGAGGATTCACTTATGAAAATTTTCAAACGAACAGCAAGCTTGTTCTTAGCTTTCTGTCTCTGCGCCGGAATGCTCTTACTGCAGCCGCAGTCAACAGTATCCGCAGCCACCACAACCACACCAACCACCAAAGTACTGCGTATATACAGCAGATCACAGAGTAATTCAGATATCCATATCAATTTACCAAAAGGTAAAGTCTGCTATGTAAAAAATATCAAGACAAACAGCAAAAATCTGATTGCCAAAAACACCCGCTACTATACCAGCACTTCCACAGACGAATATACAAATCCTTACGCAGAAATCGGTCTTTATGCAAAGAAAGAAGGTACATACAAAGTAACCTACAACATCTGTGATAAAGCAGGTAAAAAACTTTCTTCCGGTAAAGTAACCGTATATGCAAAAAATGACTCACCGGTTAAATCTGCCAAGTTTGCAAACAAAGAAATTAACAGTGCTCTTACAGGCAAATCATCCGGCAAATTAAGCATCAGAATGAACAAAGGGTATAAGCTGAAAAAAATTACCGTTGCCACCTACGATAAGTCAGGTAAGGAAGTTGTTAAAAATTTCAAAAACAACAGTACATTAAAACTTGGTCAATATGCCTATATCAGCAGGAATACTTACTCTGACAGTTCCAGTTATTATACTTCACTTGCTGCCCGTACCACAATCACCGTCACTTATGTTGACAAATATACAAAACAGGAATATCAGCTTGTTTATATAATCAGGCGTCTTGCAAAATAATCCAACAGGAGGAATATTTAATATGAAATCAATGAAACAGATTGTCTGCACCATTCTTACACTTTGCCTGTGTGTCGGATTATTCATGATCCCTTCCACTCCGGTATCCGCTGCAACCACACCAAGTGTGTCAAAAAATGTCGATGTTTACTATTATCCAAGCTACCCTGATGTCAATGATTATGCCATTAGTGTAAATCTTGGAACATACGGAAAAAACATTAAAAATATAAAAACAAACAGTAAAAATCTGAAAGCAAAATTAACAAGCCTGAATCTGAATACCACTCAGAACACTGGCTATATCGGTGTCTATGCAAAGAAAACCGGTAATTACAAAGTTACTTTTGATGTATACAATGCCAAAAACAAAAAAGTAAAATCACTCTCTGTAAAGGTAAGGGTACTAAGCGCAGTCTCTTCCAACAATTATCCTTTCAAGAGTTTAACTTTCGATGGGAAATATTATGATTATTCGACTCTTTACACCAAAGATTCTGTCAAGATCAATGTAAAAATGAACAAAGGATATAAATTAAAGAAAATTGAATACAGAACTTACAGTAAACCAACAGTAACCTATTCAACTTCTACCAGTAAATCCATCTCAAATACAGAGAAAACCACAAAAACCGCAAATGGAAAAGCTATTAAATTAGGACGTTATGCAAGCTATTCCGGATACAGCTATGTATATGAATCTACATACTCTCCTGATTATAATTATGAATCACATAATATGTATACAAGCCTGCTTGCGCCAACGACTGTAACAATTACTTACCAGGACAAGAAAAAACAGATCCGAACCATAAGCTATACACTCTTCCGTGTTGCAGATGATGTAAAATAGAAGGCTGTATTCTTTACAGATATATACTTATTATTACACCAAAAAGCGAGAAAACCATCAAAAACTGGTTTCCTCGCTTTTTGTTCTATCATATCAGAATATTGTTTGTATTCTTTTCTATCTCTCTAACGGATATTTCTCTGTCAGCGATTTTACGATTGCACGCGCTTTATCAGCTGCCAACTCACCCTCCTTGATCATCATGGCGATTGCCTCTGCAATCTGATCCATATCCTCTGTGTTTAGTCCACGGGAAGTAACTGCCGGTGTTCCAAGACGTACACCGCTTGTTACGAATGGGGACTTCGGATCGTTCGGGATCGTATTCTTGTTGCAGGTGATATTGACAGAATCGAGAAGTTTCTCCACTGCCTTTCCGGTCTGATCATAATTGGTCAGATCAACTAACATCAGATGGTTGTCTGTACCGCCGGATACGATCTTAATATCCCGGCTTAACAATCCCTTGCAGAGTGCCTGCGCATTATCGATGATATTCTGCTGGTAAACTTTAAATTCCGGCTGAAGCGCCTCTTTAAAGCAGACAGCCTTTGCTGCGATCACATGCATCAGGGGTCCACCCTGGATTCCAGGGAAAATAGCTTTATTAAAGTTATATTTGTCCGCAATCTCCTGACTGGATAAGATCATGCCTCCACGCGGTCCACGCAGTGTCTTGTGTGTTGTGGTTGTGACAACGTGTGCATACGGGATTGGGCTTGGATGAAGTCCTGCAGCGACAAGTCCTGCAATATGTGCCATATCGACCATCAGAACTGCTCCGCATGCATCTGCGATCTCACGGAATCTCTTGAAATCAATGGTTCTCGCATAAGCACTTGCACCTGCGATGATCATCTTCGGCTTGCATTCCATCGCGATCTCTTCTACTTTGTCATAATCAATAAATCCCTCGTCATTGACACCGTAAGGTACAATGTGAAAATAAGTACCGGAAAAGTTTACAGGGCTTCCGTGTGTCAAATGTCCGCCGTGATCTAAGTTCATTCCCATGACCGTGTCACCCGGTTTTAAGATGGCAAACTGTACAGCCATATTCGCCTGTGCACCTGAATGTGGCTGTACGTTCGCATACTCACATCCAAAAAGCTCTTTCGCACGCTCTCTTGCAAGCTCCTCCACTACATCCACACATTCGCATCCACCGTAATATCTTTTTCCCGGATAACCCTCTGCATATTTATTCGTAAGAACGCTTCCCATTGCTGACATTACTGCCTTGCTCACCCAGTTCTCGGATGCGATCAGCTCAATATGGCTGTTCTGACGCTCAAATTCATCGGTAATGGCATTTGCCACTTCCATATCAACTGCCTGAATATCTTCCAGTGTATACATAATTGGTAATACTCCCTTCCTTTGCTGTTTGATCAATGTGTCTTTCTACCAAAAACACTTGTCTTTTATTTCTGTTTATCATTATATATGACTTCCCTTTTTTTGGCAATTCCAAATACCACAGCAGTTATATCAAATAATTATAAATGGTATAAGCCCTGTCGATAAAGCAGGATTGCTGCCACGATCTGCAAAGCCAGGATCAACGGCATTCCTATGACAAAATACCAGTGTCTCGTCTTATGGTGGAACACATACATTCCAGCCCATGTTCCGATACTGCCTCCTAAAATGCTGACCAGAAAAAGCATTCTCTCTGAAATACGCCACCGGTGCATTTTCGCACGTCTTTTATCATCTCCCATGATAAGGAATCCAGCCAGATTTAAAAATACCAGATAAGCTGTGATCGTATCCATGATTTTCTCCTCTCACAAAAAAACCCCGGCAAAACTACCGGGGCTTTCATTCATAACAACAGTTTTTATTCTGTTACCTTATTTTTACCTACATGAATCTTCATCACATACCACAACTCTGTTGCAATACAGATAGATGAATAAGCACCACAGATAAGACCTGCCATCAGAGGAAGTGCAAATTCACGGATGCTGGTCACACCGAGGATGAACAGCATAAATACCATAACAAAAGTCGTCCAGGAAGTATTGATGCTTCGTGACAACGTCTGTGTCAGGCTTCGGTTTGCAATTTCCATCAGAGACTCTTTCGTCTGCTTGCCATGTTTTGCTGCAAGGTTCTCACGGATACGGTCAAAGATAACGATCGTATCGTTGACGGAATAACCAATGATCGTCAGCATACATGCGATAAAGGTATTTCCGACAGAAATACGCATCAGGGCATATACGGTAAGTACGACTAAAACGTCATGAACCAGGGCAATGATCGCACTTGCACCAAAACGGATATCTTTGAAACGGAACCAGATATAGATCAACATGCAGATTGTTGAAATGATCACCGCTTTAAATGCATCCGCACGCATCTCGCCACTGACTGTGGAACTGATACTCTGGAATGTGATCGTAGATTCATCCACATCAAAATTGTCTGCAAGTGTCTGGTTCAATGTATCACGTTCTTCCTTAGACAAAGTTCTTGTCTTGATCGTGATCTGTGTTGTTCCCTCCACTTTGTTTGCCTGGATATTGCTGTCTCCGGTCACTTCTTTTACAGCCGGGATAATGTCTTTCTCAATGTCCTCAATGGTATATTCTTTACCAAAATCAGCAGTGGTGGAAGTTCCTCCCATGAAATCAAGTCCATAATTTAAGGAATTCTGACCGGATGCTTTATGTACTCCCATACCAATGAATCCGGCAGCAATAATTGCAAGAGAGATTCCAAAGAACACATATCTCTTCTGCAGGAAATTAATAGTCTTTCTCTCTTTGGCACGTCCGTAGAATTTCTCATCTCTAAGTCCTAACCAGTAGAAAGCATAAAGAATCCATCTTGTCACAACAAGTGCTGTAAACATGGAAAGGATAATACCGATCATAAGTGTATAGGCAAATCCTTTTACAGTACCGGAACCTAATGACATCAATACGACAGATGCGATCAAGGTTGTGATGTTACCATCTAAGATTGCGGACATTGCCTTATGGAAACCGGTTTTCATTGCAGTAATAACTGACTTATCAGCTGCGATCTCCTCACGGATACGTGCGAAGATGATAACGTTGGCATCTACCGCCATACCGATACTTAAGATGATACCGGCAATACCAGGTAATGTTAATGTGATTTCAAATAAGTATAAGGTTGCGATCACAAGTGCTGTATAGATCGCAAGTGCTAAAGTTGCTGCAACACCCGGAACTGCATATACGATGATCATAAAGATCATAACGATCACAAGACCGATCGCTGCCGCTTTTAAACTGGAGGAGATTGCCTGGCTTCCAAGCTGTGCCCCTACCACGCTGGACTCTAACTCTGATAACTGCAGGGAAAGAGAACCGATACGGATCTGTGTCGCTAAAGTCTGTGCCTCTTCAAAAGTACTCTGACCGGAAATCTGTGCTGTACCTCCGGTAATTGCCTCCTGTACGGTAGGATAACTGATGATCTCTCCATCATATACGATTGGAAGTGCTTTTCCGACATTTTCAGATGTAACATCTCCGAAAGTCTTTGCCCCCTCATCCGTCAGGGTAAGCTGTACAACGTACTGTTTGTTACCATACTGGTCTGTGGTTGTTGCAGCCTGTGCATCTGCTACCTGATCACCTGTCATAAATACAGTACCATCAGAAAGCTGGAACTCTAAGGAACCCGGATTACCCAGTTCCTCTAATATCTTGCTCGCATCTGTAACACCAGGGATCTCAACGGCAATACGGTCATCTCCGACCTGATATACAGAAGCCTCTGTACTGTAACTTTCCACACGCTTCTGGAGTTTGTAGATCGTATCACTCATATCTTCTGCGCTTGGATTTTCATCCATGACCTGATAGGTAATCGATACACCACCGGACAGATCAAGTCCAAGCGGAATACTCATTTCCTCCCCAATACCGGTCGATGAAAGAATAATAGATGCATAATAGGCAAGTCCCGCAAATGCAGCGAGAATCGCAACTAATATGACTGCTGCTTTACTCTTTTTCATTTTCTTTTTCCTTCCTGTTTCTTTTTTATTCACAATCGGCTTCGGCAGCCTTGATCATGATTGCACATTCAATACGTTTTTTCTGCAGTTCACATCCGATATCATATGCTCCGCAGATATCACCGCTGAAATTATACGCATTTGCTGCACATCCGCCGCTGCAGTAGAACCTGGCAAAACATTTTCTGCATTTTTCTTTTGCATAGACGTTGCAGCACTTAAATTCATCACGGATCTCTGTATTTTTAATCCCCTCATCCACATTGCCGAGCAGGAACTTCTCATTGCCTACAAACTGATGGCACGGATAAAAATCACCCCAAGGCGTTACCGCAAGGTACTCGGTTCCCGAACCACAGCCGGACAGACGTTTTGCCACACACGGACCACCTTCAAGATCGATCATAAAATGGAAGAAATTAAAATCATCTCCCTCTTTGTGACGTCTTACCATCTCCGCTGCAAGTTTGTCATATTCCTCAAACAGCTGTGGAAGATCTTCCTCTGTGATCGCATACGGTTCACTCGGTTCTGCAACTACCGGCTCCACGGAGATCTGTTTGAAACCAAGATCCGCAAGATGAAGTACATCTGCTGCAAAATCAGGATTGTAGTGTGTGAATGTACCACGCACATAATATTTGTCCTGATGTCTGCTCTCTGCAAATTTCTGGAACTTTGGAACGATCAGATCATAACTTCCTGCCCCTTTGCGGAACGGACGCATCTTATCATGAACTTCCTTTCTTCCATCGATACTTAAGACCACATTTGCCATCTCTTTATTACAGAATTCCATGATCTCGTCATTTAAAAGCACACCATTTGTGGTCAGTGTAAAACGGAAATTCTTGTCATGCAGCTTTTCCTGCTCTCTTCCATAAGCAACTAAGTCTTTTACGACCTGCCAGTTCATAAGCGGCTCGCCGCCAAAGAAATCCACCTCAAGATTTCGTCTGTTACCTGAATTGGCAATTAAGAAATCCAGTGCTTTCTTTCCAACTTCAAAGGACATCAGTGCCCTTCTTCCATGGTACTCTCCCTCCTCAGCAAAGCAGTACTGACATGCCAGGTTGCAGTCATGTGCAATATGCAGGCAGAGTGCCTTGACAACCGTCGGGCGTTTTTTGAAATCCATGATATAGTTTTCGTAAGTGTCCTTTGTAAAAAGTGACTCCTCATCGATCAATGTCTGGACTTCATCGATTGCTTCCTCCACTTCCTCTTTGCCGTATTTTCCGGACAGTGCAGATACGATCTCATCCCTTGCATACGATTCCGGCTGGCTCTGATCGATCATCTCAATGACATCATAAGTCACATCATCCACCACATGAATCGCTCCGCTGTTTACATCTAAAACAATATCATAGCCGTTGTTCTTATACTGATGAACCACTATAATATTTCCTCTCTTTCTATCTGATTTTACAGCAAAACATTTAAAGTTTTCTGCAAATCAATGTATTTTTTTCAAGTATTACGGCATTTTAATGTTGCCGATAAAACGTACAAATGACCGCACGCTATGCGAACGGTCGTTTGCAGATTTCACTTATATCCGACCGTATGATTTTCATCGTTGTATCACACAGTCATTTTGTATCATGCCATGATGGCATATCCGGCACTCATATGCACAATTTTTACCATGCTATGCATGCCCGGCTGTAA
>OGML01002000.1_pt1 | contig 15462 bp, 18 predicted proteins | sample 1572951 | NCBI WGS metagenome assembly OGML01 (sample SAMEA2581883, study PRJEB24529) | metagenome | biome: Human gut stool | place: China | collected 2011 | reverse complement strand
AGCTAAATAATATATCTTCTCTACCAAATGAGTTAATTACTTGTCTTAACTTCATAGGGTCTTTTAGTGAGCTTGTTGGATATACCTTATTTTTTCCTGTAATCTTATTTAAAACCCTTACAAAACATTCATCATCATTCACATATATATATTTCAATAGCTCTGAACATTCTTCAATTTCTGATTTACTGTATCTATCTAATTGTCTTACTGCTTGTACCACTTTATCACCTCCTTTGTTGACTATTTTATTTTACTTGATATTAAAATACTATACAATGCAAATTATTCCATCTATTGACAACAAGGTATAAATCTCTATCCCTAGGGGATAAGCTCCCCCATATAGGTGTGAAAATTTTGCACCTGTTTTAAAATCAAAAAACAAATGTAATATTCGATATATAACGAATATTACATTATTTTTTAATCTCCAATTTGATAATTCTTACTTCTTTCTTGTGGCTTTGGAGCATTAGTCTTTTCATAAATTTTCGCTCTTACAACAAGCTCTGCTTCCTTGCCTAACCCCTTTTCATTTATAAATTCAGTCATAGCTTCTTTCTGTACCAAAAGTGTATTTTTATCTGCTCTAAGCTCTTTAATTTCTTGTCTTAATTTATTATTATTATCCCAATTTTTCAAGGTATCATTTGGATAGCCTTTTCTTAATTCTTCATTCTGTCTTTTCAAGTCCTTATTTTCAGCTTTCAGCTTCTTTAATTGCTCTTTTTTATATTCATCAGTATCAGTATGCCCTTTTGCTGAACCCTCAACCCCTCTCTCTATATCAAAGCCTTTACTCTGTAATAGCTCTGGGATTGCCTTTTGTATATGCCTTAAAAACTTTCTATCTATGATAGTCTTGGCTGATAGCTTCCCATCTTCCGTAAGTGGTACTGCTGTAAGGTGCATATGAGGTGTAGTTTCGTCCATATGGACTACTGCTGATACTATATTCTTTTCACCATAACACTCCTTCAGGAATTTATAACTTTCCTCAAAGAATAGCCTTTGCTCTTTCAAAGATAATTTATCAAAGAACCCTTTATCTGATGTTACTATAGTGCTAGTCATTACAGTTGCATCTTTTCTTATTGCTTTAGCTCCCTTATAGCCTTCGGCTATAATTTCTTTAACCCTCTGATTATAGTTAATCTTATCCTTGTTATGTAAGTCATAATTAAGGATTGTTCTATATGGGTCTATATCGTTATTTTTTGAATTGGAGCTTTCCCTTTGATTATGTATTTGAAGTCCTCTAACATCATTACTTTTAAATTTTTCTACATGACATGCAAAATAACTCATATCCCTATTTCCTCTCATACTTTAATTAAAAAACTTCTGGAAAATACGAAGTATTATAAGTAAAGTATAGCTCATTATACTTTACGTTGTAAAGTTCATTCGCTCTACGAGGTTTTAGGACTTCGTCCTAATGGGCTTCGCCCATATTAATTCGCTCGGCACTAAGCCGAAAAGGGGCAATGCCCTTTTGAGTTCCAAGCGTTAATTTTTTCATTTCATCAAGGTAGTATTTTAAAATTTGGCTATGTTAGCTATCTTCGTGATAGATATGACATAAAAACAACCACGCCTTAGATTTTTCAATACATTGAATTATAAGATGTGGTTGTTTTTATGACTTATTATAAATTCTTCGTGATATAGTAATATTATTAAATCTAAAGATTATAATTTATCGCTAATTTAAAAATTTTCATATTCTTTAGGTATCGGAATGTTAAATTCTTTACATAATAATTTTACATCATGAATATCACTTTCTCCAAATTCATACCCTAAGTGAAATAAGACTTGATTTTTAGCATTTATACAAGAAACCATAATATTTCCTATTTTTCCAACACCATCGAATATATTTTTTTGAAAAACTTCGCCTTCATAACATATGGTTCCATCACAGTTATCTTTAAACATGTGTAAATCAATAATTCGTAATTTATTATCAGACCAAATAGTATGCACTTCACTTGTATACTCCACTACAATTTCATTAAATCCTTTATTTTTAATTATTTCAATAAATTTATTATAGTTTTTTTCTTCTACAAATAAATCAATGTCATTATGCTGACGTGTTTCTTTTCCAAGTAAAGCATCTACACCCCAACCACCATCTAACCATATTTCTATATTATTATTATATGCCCAACTCAATATTTCACAAGCATCATTTATTCCAATCACTTTATCACCTCTAGAAATTTCTATTTATATATAATATTAATAATATCTTCACTTCACATTATATAACAATTGTGAACTTAATTATATTATACAAAGTATTCGATTATTTTCCAATTATAAAATGGTTTCATTAATTCTAAGTAAAGTTCCTTATTTTATATTAACTCAATGAATCTATTTCTAATAGTGGCTCTAGTTACATAAGTATCCTTAGTAGCTACATTCACTAGCATATCTTTAATTCGGTCATTCTTTTTATTTTTCTTACTTAGTTGTAGAAATTTAAACCAAGCCAAATAATTATTGATATATTTTGTGGATACACCATTAAAAGTCATTAACCATCTCTTAAAGCTACTGTGAAGAGCATTTATATGCTGTAAATGATAAACACTATCTATCATTGATTTTCCCCTAGGAACTTGCTTTAACTCTATATTCAACTTATCCTTTATTGCCATATATGATTTATGTGAATCTACGCAAAAAGTAGCATCTTCACATATTTTATTGTCAAAGAAGTTAATTATTTGATTTGTTGTAATTCTGCCATTACAAACAGCACTCATAAGGATATTTCCTTTTCTATCAATTGCTGTCTCTATGCAAATCTGCTCTTTTGATATTCCTCTTTTCTTCTTATCATTTTTACCTTTACCTCTTTTTCTAGGATTTCTAGGCATTACAAATGTAGTACTTTTAGAATGATTCCCTTTAAAAGACTCCTTAATAAAGCATTCATCTACTTCAACTATACCTTCAACTTTATCATTTTTTAATGATAAATTGATTACATCAAGTATCCTATGACGCATGTAAAAAGACGTTTTAACACCTACTCCTACTTCTTCAGCACATTTTCTTATAGAAAGTCCTAATATCATTAATTCGCAGTATTTTATCCATTTATCTAACCCTAATTTTGTATTAGAGAATGGGGACATAGTAAACTCATCAAAACTTGTACGACAACGTTTACATATATATCTTTGTCTTCCATTAGATTTCCCATTTTTATTTACATCTTTACATTGACATTTTGGGCACTCGTATCCTTTAGAAAATCTACTTTCTTTAACATTATCTCTAATTTCAGAAGAATTAAATAAAGTACTTAATACTTCTTGTGCTACTGAAATTAACTCTGTAAGTTCATTCTTTTTTAAATCTTTTATCATAGCTTTTATATCTATTTTTGACATAATATTAGGTATCCTTTCTGTAAATTAGTTGAAATATAGTCTATACCTATATTATAGCCTATTTTAGATATAATTAATCACAAAGTTAGCTAACATAGCCTAAAATTTTTCTTAGTCAGCAAAAATGGATCTACTCCCTAAAGGGTCCCTCCATCCATTTTTGCAGCCACTAAAATTTTTAAAATCTCCACCTTGATTTCAACAATATCATTCTCCCCAAAATATAACCCTAATGCTCTATCGTCTTTTTCTTAACCATTCATTACATTTTGATTCAAAGCTTTGTTGGTCTGGAAATATAATTCCCATTCCAACCTCAATACAATCTTCACATTCACCAGTTAATTCATTATCGACATTAATATGACCAAAATTATAGTTAAACTCAAATATATAACCATCTTTAATTAATTTAAACTCTTTATTTTTCATATAATACCCCTCTCTGTTTTATTGTATTATTACCAATTAACATTAATCATAAATTCCATTCAATGCTCTATTTATAGTTACACTACTCCAGCCAGTTTGATTTTGAATTGCTCTATAACTCAACCCCTTAGCTCTTAGGTCTTTTATCTGCTGAACTTGTTCATCAGTAATTTGTCTTTTCTTACTTTGTAAGTCTATCTTACTCTCTAAATCCTTAATTTTATCTTCAAACTCTTTTATCTGTTTTGTATATTCATTTTTTAATTTTTGAATCTCATTTTTATGTTCTTCATCTAAATCTTTTAATTGATTTTTATAATTTTCTATATATATTTTTAATCTTTCATTTTCTCTAATTAACTGAATATCACTCATATTTACACCTCGTTATATTTGCTATATATCTAATATAGTAAATATTCTTTTTTTTGTCAATAAAAAAAGAATAGGTTAACTGCGAATTAACCTATTCAGTATAATTATTGTGTTCAATTTGCCAAAGTGCAAAAGTACACCTAAGCTTCTATATAATTAATCACCCGAGCTTTACGATAATCATAGCCTAAGCCTATATCTTTTCAGTAGCAGTTGCTCGGTTGCTACACTCATGTTTTAATTGGTTTTGAGTAGTACCAATTCCCTTTTTATAACTCGCCATTCGGGAGTAGCGACCAATAAATCTGTATTTTATTATATCATAAAAAAAATTTTTTAATAAACTTTTTTTCTTTGAGCTTTGGCTCTCCAATTTTAATTTAATCTCTTGTAATTTCTTCTCAACCTCTGCCACTCGTTCCTCTAAGCTCTCTGCACCCTCAATTTTATTTATCTCTCTCAATGCTCTTTCTTCTGTACCACCAACTAATAGCTCTGTCAGAGTTATACCTTTCAGCTCTGCTACTCTCTTAAATAATTTCTTCTGCTCCTTGCTTACCCTAACCTTTATATAATCATCTTTTATAGCCATTGTTCCCACCCCTATAAATTCATTTAATCCCTTGTTATCACCATACCATAAACATAATAAAAATCTTGTCTAATCTAGGAAGCTCCTCCATATAGGTGTGAAAAAATGGCGGATTACAAATTTATTATTGCAATAGTCAGAAAGGTATATTTATGCAGAAAAAAAGAACAGGTACTACGTACCCTATAATACAAGCGTAAAAAAAATGGGGGTATATAAATTTTCACTTGCAAATTGAACTTTTCACTTAAATAGTGTATAATCACTTTTGAAGAAATGAACATAAAAAAAATAGGCTAATTATATTAGCCCATTCTTTTTTAAATATGAAATGTGTCTTTCAAATGTTGTGGTACTGTGAATACCTAACATTTGCATTATTTCTTTATTCTTTAAGCCTTTTGCTCGAAGGCTTTTTATTTTTGCCCTTATTTGCTCCAGCTCTTCTTTTTTACTCATCTTACCCTCTGATTTTAACTTTTCTTTATATGCTTTTTTAACCCTTATATTTTCTCTTCTCTTGTATTCTTTCTTAGAAATAATTGTACTCATATAAGTTTCTTCAAGCTCTGTAATTAATAAAAGCTCTATAAGAGTTTCATTCTTGTACCTATAATCTTTATTTTTACTTAAATAAACCTTTTCTGCACTTCTAGTTGCTCTTATAACCTCTGTTTCACTTAATGGATATATAAACTCTCTATTAAGCTCTAAAACGTCCTCTAAAGCCTTTTTAGTGTCCTCTAAGAAATAACATAGATAATATCTATACAAGAATAATATAAGCTCTCTATGACCTTTTAAATCATATTCTCTAAGTTCACATAGTTTTATTATGTCTTGTATTCTTGCATAATAAAGACTTCTTTCTCTATGAATAAATACTGTCTTACTTGGTCTACCCTTTTTATTAGCCTTTCTTTCTTCAAGCTCTGGTAAAAATTCTTTTTGAATTTCCCTTAAATCATAAATATAATCGTACTGCTCTATAACCTTAACAGTTGTATTAGATTTAGAATTAATACTTCCTGGTACTCTTAATACCCTTGTAGGGTCTAAAGCTTGTCTATCAGCTCCAAACGGCTTTAAAACACTATATAAATATTCTTCTATAGCTTTCCATAGGGGTAATGCCTTACTTGGTACTGAATTTAAAAGCCATATTAAATAAAGTCCTCTGCCACTATCTATGATTAAATTAGGTCTTGGAATACTTTTATTAAAATAATCAGCTTCAAGGTGCATTATTATTTGCTCTTTACTAAATTTAGTTTTATAAATATCTAAATCTATGAATTGAGCTTTAAGCTCCTTTAGATATTCTAATCTTCTAAAAGTGCTATAAAAAGTATTTAAGCTAATATATACATTTTCTTGGTTGAAATCTTGCTCTAATAGCTCATTATATCTATAATGCCATTGTTTGTACCCACAATTCATTTCAGCCTTAGTAATCCACCCTTTACTATCACTATGTACCCTATCTAAATAATTTATTGGCTCTGAATATTCCTCTTGTCTTAGTGCTTGTCCCATACTCTCACCTCCTTTGTAAAAACTAATAAGATTATACCATATTATTACTTTACTTTTGCTAATAAATTTCATTTATATTTACAACTGATAAACTCAGTTGTTTAATTAATTTATTTATAGTGAGATATTTGTTTAACCCTAGTAAATTAGCCATTTAAATATAGTAATACAATATAATAAAATATAGTATAATATTATATTTTATTATATTTTTCTTTTTTTCTAGGCTAATTCTAAAGGCTTTTTTATAAAATAAATAAAATTTATTTATTTTTATTTATTTCTCTTTTTCAACTAACTCTAAAGCTCTTTTTATAAACTCTTCTTCAGTTATCACTCTTAAATATCTTAATCTTATTAGCTCTTTTTCTTCTTCAGTACATTCCATACCTTCATGAATAAGATTTCCTGATGCAGCTCTAAAGTCTTTTTCAAATGATCCAGTATTTCTAATCATAAAATCACCTACACCTTTTTATTATTTTTATCTTCTTTGGTTGCTGTTGAAAAATATGTTACCCCTTGTTTTCTTAACTCATTTTGAATATCCTCTTTCTTTAACTTTAGCAACTTTTCCAATAAAACTATTACACCCATTAAAGTCATTGAGTTATCTATTCCAACTCTTGCTTCTAAACTCGCTAGTCTTTCTACACTCTTATTTATTAAATCTTCTGTTTTTGAAATTCTATTATTCAATATTTCCTCTATATGCGTTTCCCTTAGTATTTCTTCTTGAGCTTCTGCTTCTATGTATCTTGTAAGTGCTTCCTCATAAATCTCTTTTATACTTACATTTCTCTTTCCAGCTATTGATTTTACCTTCTCATGAATATGATTTGACATTCTTACTTGTGTATCAGCCATATTTCCTCCTTGTATTCATTAAACTATAGTTATATTAATAATTTTAAATATATTGCATACAAATATTATATCATAAATCACTCATTGTATTCAATTAAAATCCATTTGGAACAACTGTTTCAGTTAGCATGTATGCAACTGTTTATCCTGCACTACCGTGAGCATGGGTTTAGTAACCTAGTATAACTTAGTGATGAACTATTTCTTTGTTCTGTGAAATCACTTAGTTATTCTTGCTAACTACCCATGAGAATGGTTCTAGTCCCCCTATAAAATAAGCTCCTCCATATAGGTCTTAAAATTTTGCACCTGTTTTAATTTTTTACTTCCTTTCCCCTTACCAACCTTAAATTCATAAGTGAATATCTAGTCAAGGGTAATAAAAAATAGAATGGTTGCCATTCCACTTTTAAGTGGATCTTGGGCTAACCATTCTGTTTTTTATTAGCGAAGCCTTGCCCATTGACTTGATTTCACTATGAATACACTTAACTTACAAGGGAAAGGCAAACACTCCCCCATATTATAAAGAGTTTTAATCCTCAATTTGTAAACCTACTTTTTAAAACTTTTAAAAAACTTTTTTTCTCGGCTTTTTGGCTCTCCATTTTTAATTTAATCTCTTGTAATTTCTTTTCAAACTCTGCCACTCGTTGCTCCAAGCTCTCTTTATTTTCTAATTTCTCTTGCTCCTTTAAAGATTTTTCCCCCTGTTGCTACAACCATAAACTCACTCATACTAACCTTTTTCTTTTTTGCTATATATTTAAATAATTCTTTCTGCTCCGTACTTACTGAATCTTGATATAATCATTCTTTATAGCCATTGTTCCCACCTCTATAAATTCTTTTAATCCCTTGTTATCACCATATATTTATCGTAATATTATTCCCTTTATTAAGCTAGCCACATATTTAATAATTTATAAACCAAACTTACTGCACAAAATTTACATTTATATGCAGTAAGTGTAAATTTAAATGAATCAATCTTGATTTTATTATCTTTATATACTAAAATTTAATTATACTTTTGAAAAAATATGAATTTATAGGAAAATATTGTTTTAATTGCTTTATAATAAAAATTATAAGGATGGTGAATACTATGTTAAAAAGAATCTTGAAATCACATGTAAGTAAATACATTGCTTTATCACTTATTTTATGTTCTACTATTTATTCTACAACATTCTTAAGTTCTCCTTCAGCTCAAACCACCACAAAAGAAACTACCAATCTAAGCACTATTGAAATTAGCAATAATATAACTGACCAAGATATTGTTACTAGCGAAAATTATGATACTGCTTTACAAAACTTTATTGAAGAAAATAATTATGATTATAACATCAATACTGGTCTAAATATCTTAGATGAATTTATGAAAGAGTATGATTTAGACTGTTTAATAAGAGTATCAGAATAATTATTATTTTCTTTATCAAAAAATAAAATCCAAGTTTCAAAAAATATTTTTTGAAACTTGGATTTTATTTTTAATATAAAGCTATTCACCACTTATAGGTTGTACAACTCCAAAAACTGATTCTACAGCCCATGCAAAAGTTTTTGGACCTGCTATTCCATCAACAGTTAAAATATTGCTATTCATTTGTTGAAACTCTATTATTTTTTGATAAGTTTTTGGTCCAAACAAACCATCTACCGCTAGGCCAGCTCCTAAATAATTAAACATTCCTTGTAAACATCCAACTGAGCCAGATGAATTAGAATAACCATATCCAACATAACTAGTTGTTGGATTACATGTAAAAACTTTTCCTGTACTTTTATTAGTACATTTAATATAAGTAGAACTATAATAAACTAATTCACATGCATCTCCAGCCCTAGCAAATTCATTAGTTGAAAGTGCTATAAACTCTCTTACTATAACATTCTCATTTGATGAATTATTATTTGTATTTTCATAATTTACGTCTAGTTGATTATCTTGAAAATTTAATACTTCTGCTGATACTTCAATATTAATTAAAGAAGTTGTTAAAACTATACCAGAAAGTAATGCAAATATTTTTTTATTCATAAATTCCCCTCCATCAATATTATGTCAATTTAATTATAATAAACGTTGTAATATATTTCAATATATTCTATTTTTTATCACTATATAAAATAAAAATAAGAACAAAATGAAAAAATAAAGAAAAAACTGCAATAATCTGAAGGATATAATTATGCACTCAACAAATAGACCTATAGTATAAGCTCCTCCATATAGACTGAAAATTTGAGAGTATAAAAAATTCAACTTGCAAATTGAACTTTTTAAACAAATAGTATATAATCACTTCTGAAGAAATGAATAAAAAAATAATCAAGGTTTATAAAAAAATTAATGACTTCTAAATGGTTACTACAAAGTAAAGCCAAATTTGCTGACATTAATTTTTTTTATAAGCGTCTCCTTGCCCATTGATTATTTTTTTAGTTTGAATATTATTTATCATTAGTTAAAAAAATTTTTAAAACTTATTACTTTTGAGCTACTTTGAAAAAATCTTAAAAAGGCTTTTCCTATAATTTCTTTTTTGCTCCATTTTTTCTTTTAGATCTTGGAGCTTATTATCTACTTCTTCAAAATGTTCTGCTAAATATAACTGTTGTTCACTTTTTTTCTGCTCTTCCTTTAAAAGTATCTGATTATTTTCAATTAACCTATGTAATTCAGATATTTGTTTATCTTTTTCTTTAAGTTGCTCTAATAAATTATCAATTAACTCTTTATTCAAATTTAATAAACCATCTTCATCTATTGAAGTCTCTGCATTTACATCATTCTCAATTTCTTTATTTTCAACTTCATTTTTAACTTTTAAACCTTCTTGAATCAAGTTGAATAAACTGTCATCAACCATTGATTTTCCTTGTTTCTTAACTATCCTAGCTTTATACTCTTTCAACTTAAGTTTATTATAAATTGTAGTTTTGCTCACTCCTAATTGAATAGCAGTTTCTTCAACTGTCCTTAACATAGCCTAAAACCTCATTTCTAAAAGATTAAACTACTTTAATGTATTCTTTAAAACTCTTTAAAATCCTCTAAATTAAAAATACTAACACTTCTCACCTTGCCGTTTTGGGTAACTCAACACACTAGGCTACATAAGCTAACGTAGCTTAACCATAAACGATAACCCCCTAAACCTGTTCTAAAAATAGAACAGGTTACTACGTAACCCTATAATACAAGCGCAGAAAAAATGAGCCTTTTTTTTTTTTTATTTTTAATATATAATAAGTTTGATTTTGAAATAAAAAAAGAACGGGTTATTTTAATAACCCATTCTTTTTCATATAAGTAATATGTCTTTTGAGTGTTGACTCTGCTAAATCAAGCTCAATACAAATCTCTTTATTTTTAAAGCCTTTTGCACGAAGGCTTTTTATTTTTTTTCTAATTTGCTCAAGCTCTTCTTTCTTAGACATCTTCCCTTCTAATTTTAATTTTTCTATATATCTATTTTTTTCTCTTTCTCTATGTCTTCTCTTGTATTCCATTTTAGAAATTATAGTTGTCATATATGTTTCTTCAATTTCTGTAATCTCTAATAACTCTATTAAAGTATCATTCTTATATTTATATTCTTTATTTTTATCTAAATAACACTTTTCTGCACTTCTAGTTGCCCTTATAACCTCTTTTTCTTTTAAAGGGTATATAAACATACTATTTAGTTCTAAAACATCTTCTAGCGCCTTTTGGACGTCTTCTGTGAAGCTACAAAGATAATACCTATATAAAAATAATATTATTTCTCTATGCCCTCTTAAATCATATTCTCGAAGTTCACATAATTTTGTTATGTCTTGTATTCTTGCAAAGTATAAACTTCTTTCCCTATAAACATAGTTTACTTTCTTTGGACGACCTTTTTTCTTTTCTTTTGGTTTTAGCTCTGGAAGATACTCTTTCTGTATTTCTCTTAAATCATAAATATAGTCATATTCATCTATTATACTTACTACTGTTTTTGATTTTGAGTTAATACTTCCTGGTACTCTTAATACTCTTGTTGCATCTAAAGCTTGTCTATCTGCTCCAAACTCTTTTAATTGATGATATAAATACTCTTGGATTGCTTTCCATAAAGGTAATGCTTGACTTGGTACTTTATTTATATTCCATAATAATGCTAATCCTCGGCCACTATCTATAATATAATTTGTTGCTGGTATTATTTTATTAAAATAATTTGACTCTAAATTCATTATTACCTGCTCTTTTGTATATTTAGTTTTATAATAATCTAAATCTATATATACAAAATTTAATTCTTTTATACATTCTAATCTTCTACATGGTTTATAAAATGTATTTAATGTTATATATATGTTTTCTCCTGTTAAATCTGTTTCTTTTAGTTCTAAATACTTATAATGCCATTGACTATATCCATTTTCATCTATGCAACTTCTCGTGATCCACCCTTTACTATTTCCATGAACCCTATCTATATATTCTACTTTATTCTTTTTTATCGCTTGTCCCATCACTTCACCTCCTTTGTTCGACAACTAATTATATCATACTTTTCTATATTTACTAAAATCTATAACTTTCCCCATTTCCTTTTTAATTTCTTTACTTCTACTAAAATTTTCTCCTATTTCATTAATTTTTTCCTTTTCTCTTTTCTTTTTTAATCGCTCTTTAAACGCATTTATTGCTCTTTCTACAATTTCATCACTTAGCTCTATATACTTAAATGTTTGCTTATCTAAATATTCATATCTCCCTTTTTCAGCTCCTAAAACATATTCTACATAATCCTCCAATAATTCTTCATCTGACATTCTTTTATCATAATATCTTAAATAATAATTTATACTCCCACTAATTTTCATCCATAACTTTTTTTCGTCCATATTCTCCCTCCATATATTTATTTTTTATTTTATATTAAATCATTTTTTTTATTTATTTCAAATTTTAATGTTTACTATTTCCCTATTTATTTGCTCTATATTTTATATAAGGAGGTGTATGTTATGGATTCAGAGTTATTTAACTTTCTAACAACTCAAGGTATTTTTGCTTTGTTATTTGGTTATTTATTGCTATATATTTTAAAACAAAATCAAATTCGAGAAGAAAATTATCAAAAAATAATTCAACAACTAAATGAAGTTCTTCCAACTATAAAAAATGATTTAGAAGACATAAAAAAGCAGATATTAAAAAATTAATATCTGCTTTTTATTATGTTAAGTATACCTTTTTCAATTTACTTATTGCTCTATTCTTAGCTTGATTTATTGCCTGTCTTGATATCCCCATATAATCTGCCACTTCACTTATGGATAAATAATTTATATATATTAATTTCATTATGTACTCTTCTTTTTCTGTTAATACTTCAAATAAATTTAAAACTTCAACTTCTGAATCAAACTCTTCATACCCTATTTCAATTTCTAAATTTAATTCTACTTCACGATTTTTTATCTTATCATTTTTTTTAGATAATTTTATATACTCATACTTTAATGCTTTAGATATATAAGCAAATATTATTTTATCATCCTCAAATCTGTTTTCTTCTGGCAATTTATTTATTATTTCTAATAAATGTACTAATAGATCTTGTCTAGTATCTTCTCCATTCACTGATTTTGAAAGTTTATTTATTAAAGGGTTAAATACATTTATAATCTCTCTAAATATTTCTTTATTGCCATTTTTATATTCTTTTATATTTTTATAAATTGTGTTTCCCATAAATAAACACCCCCTACTTATATAAAAGCAAACAAACGTTCGATTTGTAAACATAAAAAAAATATTTTTTTCATGTTTACAAATTGAACGTTTTTTTACTCTTAAATATATGACTGGTCAATTAAATGAATTTTAAATTAAACATAAGTTAACTTTTGAAATAAATATTTTTATTAAAAAGGAGAAATTAATCATGTTATTACAATTAGGAGATAAAGGAGATAATGTTAAATATCTTCAATATGGATTACACATTTTATGTTGTTCACCAAATGGTTTTGATGGTGAATTTGGAAATGGCACACTTACTGCCGTAAAGAAATTCCAATCTAAATATGGATTAGTTAATGATGGAATAGTAGGTGATGTTACTTGGAATACTTTAAAAAATGAAATTGCTACAATTCAAGCTCAATTAAATAAAAAAGGTTGTAGCGTTGGTACTGTTGATGGTATAGCTGGTCCTGCTACCTATAATGCTGTTATTTCATTCCAAAATAAAAATGGTTTAACTGCTGATGGACAAGTTGGTACTGCAACTTGGGATATTTTATTCGACACTGTATCTGGTGGAACTACTTATACTAGAATATTAAAAGTTACTTCCCCTTTAATGTACGGTGAAGATATTAAAGCTGTTCAAAACAAATTAAACTCTTTAGGTCATAATTGCGGTACCGCTGATGGTTACTACGGAAATGCTACTAAATCTGCTGTTGTTAGTTTTCAATCAGCTAAGGGAATTGACACTGATGGTGTTGTTGGCCCTACTACTTGGAACGCTCTATTTAATTCTTCTTCATCTTCAGGAAGTGGCACATTACCTGGTGGTCCAATAAAGGTATTTATTGATGCTGGACATGGTGATACTGATCCTGGTGCTGTAGGAAATGGATTAAAAGAAAAAAATATTGTTCTTAACATTGCTACAAAATTAGGTGCTTTACTTAACGGACGTGAAATATCAATAAAATATTCTAGAACTAATGATACTTATTTAAGCTTAGAGGACAGAGCTAGACTTGCTAATGCTTGGGGAGCCGATTTATTCGTATCAATACATGCTAATTCTGCTACTTCATCAGTTAGAGGTACTGAATGCTATACTCACCCTACTGCAAATACAGCAACTAAAACTTTATCTGCAAATATATCTAGATCAATCGCTAGTAAATTTGGTATACCTAATAGAGGACATAAAGAAGCTAACTTTGCCGTTTTAAGACTTTCTAATATGCCTGCTATTTTAGTTGAAACTGCTTTTATTAGTAATTCTAGTGATGCTAATCTTTTAAATACTAGACAAGATGATTTTGCTAATGCAATTTTTAATGAAATCTTAAACTACTTTAATATGAGTATATCTACAAGTACAATATTAGATCAGATAAATAATAGTGGGTTCGCTGAACTTTTTGGTGTTAAATTTACACAAACACTTCAAGAAAAGATAATTGCTCAAGCTGGACCAATTAAAGTTAAACTTTCTCTTACACGAGGTGGTAGCAATAATGGAGAAATTGTTGCAAATTTTAAAAATGGTAGTTTTGATAGTGGTACATTCAAAAATGATTTACTAGATTTATCTACAACTCTATCTAAAAATGGAGTAAATATATCAAAACAACTCCTTAAATTAGGTAATAAAAGTTTTTCTATATCAGTATCCACTAATAATAATATAATTACTGTATCTTTAACTAAAACTTTAAATATAAATGATTCAACTTTTAGTCAAGTATTGTCAATTGAATACGATAAAGATGGGTTAAAAGATATTTATGAAAATATTACAGTTGTTGTAAATAGTTTAGTCGAGAAATCTAAACCTATTTTACTTCCTCTTCTTCTTATAGGCGCTTTAATAATTTTTATAAAACTCGGCTTTTTATCAGCTTTAATAAGCTTTGGTGCTGCATTATTAACACAACTAGGCTATGCAATATATACAATGATTACTTTTATTGCTACTAATTAAACTTAAAAAATAACCATATAAATATTTATATGGTTATTTTTTCAATGAATTTATTAATTTCTTCTTCATTTTTAAATATATTTCTAGGAATTATCAATTTCTTTTTATATCCAAATGATTTAGTTGAAAATATTAATATATATTCATTAAGCAAATTCACTTTTATAAACTTATCTATCTTCATTTCATATTTGTCATTATTACAATATATATATATTTTTCTATTATCTAATATTAGTTTTTTTTCAGATAAAAAGTATCTATCTTTATTACAATTCTTTATTGCTATTTTTTTCGAAATCCTATTTATATCCTTATTCTCAGTTTTTTTCAACCAAAAAAACACTATAAAAGTCATAATTACTGTGTTCGTGAAAAAATAAATTAAATTTTGTAATTTTATTGAATAATATATTCCACTAATAACACTAATAGAACAAACAATATATTTATATTTACTAAATCCCATTTTATACTGAATATACTTTATTAAAAATTCAATATCTTCAAATGTGTTAAT
>OGML01001997.1_pt1 | contig 15477 bp, 9 predicted proteins | sample 1572951 | NCBI WGS metagenome assembly OGML01 (sample SAMEA2581883, study PRJEB24529) | metagenome | biome: Human gut stool | place: China | collected 2011 | reverse complement strand
TGTCCGACGCACAGCTTTACAAGCAGGCAGGAAATGCGGTGACAACTAATGTTATTGAGGCTCTTGCAAGGTTTATTTTAGAAATTACAATATTGTACATAAATAACGGACAGCTTTATGTAGGGCGTGATCTGAGAATACAAGATTCATGGCTGAACAACGACGGAACGATAGCTTACGGAAATGAATCATATGCAAGACTGCAAATGACCAAGGAAGATGACTTTGTAAAGGTAAACCGTAATTTTGTAATGTACTCAAGGTATGATCACAACGGACTGCTAACGAACGGAATACTCGAGGTCAAGGGAAATTTCAATCAGTATTCGGGTAACGGAAATAACTTCTATGCTACCGGTGATCACAAGGTCGTACTAAGCGGAACAAAGCAGCAAAAAATAAATTTTTCAAGTACAAATTCTAGATTCAATATTCTTGAAATAAACAAGCCTATGGAGACAGGCTATGTTTTCAACAGGACACCTGTTTGGAACGACCTTGTAGAAACAGATATGGATACACAGGCACCGACAGATCCTAAGAATCTGAAATCAGATTTGCAGACGGTAACATCTATTAGTTTGAAATGGAACGAGAGTACTGATAATAACGCAGTTACAGGCTATGATGTTTATCGAAATGGCGTAAGAGTAGGCAATACAAACAAAACCGAATTCATTGATGATAGGTTGAAATCAAATACGTCGTATACATATTATGTCATCGCTTATGATGCAATGCACAATGAATCAGATTGGTCTGATATTATTGAAGTAAAAACTCTTCCAGACGAAAATGCACCTACTCAGCCAACGGGACTTAAAGTAAAATCAAAGACCTCGTCTTCTGTTGTACTTAGTTGGACTGCTTCGACAGATAATTCAAAAGTTGAAGGATATGATGTTTACAGAAACGATATTCTTATCGGAACGGTAAACGGAACAAGCTTTACAGACAACTCAATTTCAAGCGGACTGTACGTATATTATGTAAAGGCATTTGACGATACTGATAATTATTCAGAAGCAAGTGAAAAACTGACAGTAGATACCGAATCGCCGATTTCTCCTGTTCTGAAAATTGAAAGCAGCACGAACTCACAAGCTGTGCTTTCGTGGAACTGTACCGATAATGTGGGCGTTTCTAAATATGAAATATTCAGAAACGATCAAAAGATAGCTACGGTCACTAAGAACACATATACGGATAAAAGTCTGTCTTATGATGAAAATTACGAGTATTATGTAATCGCATATGACAAGTCAAATAATGCTTCTGAAAAGAGCAGTACGGTAACCGTTTATACAGGAGAAGATACTGAGGCTCCGACAGTTACAGCAATTTATCCGAATGCCAATACTTTTGCACAGTCAATTCCTCTGACAATTTATGCAAAGGATAACGCTTCCGTAGCTAGTATAGCTATTGAAGTTTCCACGGACGGAGAGGTTTGGGAAACTGTCGATACCGTTTCGGCAAACGGCAGTGCAAGCACATATGTCAAGTATGACCTTGATATTTCCGAATATGCAGACGGTTCTCTTTACGTGCGTGCAAAAGCGTCGGACGCTAAAGGCAATGAAAGCGATTCGTCGCAGTCACCCGTTATAGAATATACGGTGGACAATACAGCTCCGAGCAAGCTGAAAAATGTTAAGACCGCAGTTGTAAACGGACAGCTTGAAATACAGTGGGACGAACCGACAGATAAGGACGTAAATTATTTTAGAGTATACAAGTCGTACAGCGGTGACGAGACATTTACTCTGCTGAAAGACAAACTTGAGGCTCTTAACTATTTTGATACGGATATAGAGCTTGCAGAAATGTACGATTACTATGTTACCGCAGTAGACTATGCAGGCAATGAAAGTGAAAAATCCGAGATCGTATCCGGCGGAGTTTCCGACGATACGTTCAAACCGCAGATATTAAGCGTAGTTCCGAAGAACGGCACAAAAATCTGTAACGGAAGAACCATGAGTATTTCCTGCAAGGATAATTTCAGACTGGGTAGTATTCTTGTGGAATTTGCTCCTCAGGGAACAGAGCTGTGGGAAACTATGTATACTCAGAATCTTTCCCAAAATGCGGAGATAGTTAAGTTCGATCTTGATATGAATAATATGGCAGATGGAATGTATGACGTTCGTGTTCAGGCAACTGATAAATCTGGAAACAAGAGCAGTTACTATACCTGTGCCTATGATTACAAGAGTTGCTCCATAGTCGCTCCTAAGCTTTTTGCTACTGAAAGAGGCTGGCAGATAAAGCTTAACTGGTCATCGACTACGGATTCATCTCTGCTTGGTTACAATTTGTACAAGCGTTCATCGGATAACAGCAGTTTTGTTCTTGTGGGCAGTACTATTTTAAACGAGTATACTGACAATAATGTAAAAGCAGGACAAACCTATTTCTATTACGTTGAAGCGATCGACAGTTATAATAATATTGTTGCAAGTGAAAAGGTAATGGCTGTTCCTACTGACGAAGATACAGTGAAACCTGTTGCAGATGCAGGAATTGATCTGTACGGACTTGTGGGAATGTCAATTCAGTTTGACGGTTCTAAATCTTCAGATAACCACTATATCGCAAGCTATGAATGGGATTTCGGTGACGGAAGTAAAGCAAGTTCCGCAAAGGCAAATCATATATACTCCGATCCTGGCACATATACTGCTTCTTTGACAGTAAAGGATTCAGCCGGGAATGCATCAAACAGTAAAATATCGGTAACGGTACACGATGAGGATACTTACGGATATGCAGAGGTTCAGCTTGTTGATTCTTCACGAAATACATCAGTAGCTAATGCTATGGTCTATGCAGAGCTACCAGATGGAGATATACTGGTAAATACAAATTCAAACGGAGTTGCCACGGTATATGCACCATTTGGAACATACAAAATGAGTTTCTATAAAGATGGTTATTTGCCGGTTTCGGCTGATATTACTATCGAAAAAGGCGGCTCACGGACAACGGTTTACATTGAAAATGGAGAACTTGTTACAGGTAAAATAGAAGTTAAAAGGCTCGACTTGCAGGAAATCGAAAATCTTGGTATTGACACATCAGCTCCGGAAAATCAGTATGTTTACAACTATAATGTGAATGTAAAAACAGATGATCCTCAAAATCCAAAGAAATTCCAAATTACCGTAAATGGTGATGGCGAACTTATAAATACAGACTCATGGTTTGAATTTAATGGAGTGAAATTCGGAATACTTGATATGAATACAGACCACATCCAGTATGTTGGAGTGATTCCATCAACAGTTCCAGGAGAACCACCGTCTGTTGTACTTTTAGATGTATCTACTACATTCACGTGGCTTAAGGAATTTTTTAACGTAAGCCTTACGGTACAAAACAATGCTTCGCATGAATTCTATATTGGAAATGCCAATGCTAAGATCACTCTTCCGGAAGGAATGTCTCTTGCAAAAACAAATACAGATAATTCCGCTTCAAGAAGCATGGGTACTATTTATGGTGGAGAAACGAGCACTGTAAGCTGGATTGTAAGAGGAGATACAGCAGGAACATATGATATATTTGCTGATTTTAGTGGAATACTGGCACCATTTAATGAACCTGTAACTACTAAATTTAAAACCGATAAACCTATTAAGGTTTATGGCGGTGATGCACTTAAGCTTGTCATTGAACAGGAGTACTACGATGATACATATAACTGTTGGCAAGTAGATTTTAAGCTCACAAACGTATCGGATATTACAATTTACAATCCATCTGTAAATTACAGCGGATACTCAGAATTCCTTAATGTAAACGACATGACTGTTGTTTATCCTAATGGAATAATTGATATTATTCCGTGGGAAAACGGAAATGTGGACAAGAAAAATATTCAAAGATTCTTACCGGCTCTTTTAAAAGACGGCGAGTCTGAAACAATCAGTCTGAAACCCGGAGAAAGTATTGTCGGACATTATTCAGCAAGCAAAAAAACACTTTCTTCTAATTTTGATGACTAAAAAATATAAGAAAGCATTACCATAGGAGCGGTAATCGGATTTCTGATCATAATTTTTCAGCATGGAAAACTGTGCGTTGAATTCCTATGAAAACAAGATTTTACATATCAGGAGGAAAAAATTGAAAAGAAGAATCATTTCAATTTTCATGTTTGTTATTGTCCTCATCAACATAATTGTTCCGGTCTACGCTTCGGCAGCAGATGTCGCTGATAACAATTCGTCTGTCTATATAGGCAACGGTTATGTTGTTTATTATGATATTAAAAGCTCATGGGGCAATAATCAGAATATTGAAATAAAAATCAAAAATATAGGTTCAGAAACTATATCAAACTGGGCTTTGAAATACGACGCTCATGGAGAGATAAGCGGACTTTGGAACGGCATTGCTTACAGCAGCAGCGAAACTCAGTATATTATAAAAAACGCAGGATATAATTATGAAATTCAGCCCGATCAGGAAGTGAATTTCGGTTACTGTGTGACAGGAGAAGGTCTTGAAATTCCAAAAGCTTTTGAAATCTGTTCACAAAGAACCGATAAAGCAGAAAATGAATATATTGTTTCGCTGAATGTTACCAACGATTGGAGTAACGGTTTTACCGGTGAAATAAAAATACAAAATCTCTCAGCCGAACCAATAGAAGCTTGGCGACTCAATTTTGATACTAATTTTACAATTGAGGATATATGGAATGCGAGACTGGTATCTGCAGAAGCAAATTCATATTCTATTGCAAACGACATTACAACAACCCCGATAGCAGCCAATGAAACGAAAACATTTGGATTCAAGGCTTCAAAGGAAAATGGAGTAACAGCGGAAATATCCAACTGCATAGTAAAAGGAGTCACTATCAACGAAAACTTTGAAACTCTTGATTTACTTGAAACGGGACTTGTTCTTACTGCTTATGCACAGTATAATCAAGATGAAAGCGCAATTGATATTTACTGGAATACTACCATACAGAACGGTAAGTTTGAGATCCTGGAGTCCGATGACAATATAAAATACAGTAAATTAACTGAAACGAGTGATTTTATGTTTTACAGCTATAAAATCACAAAAAATTTCAGTGAAAAATATTTTATTGTACGTCAGACAACTAACGATGGCAGAACTGCAGAAGCTGATTCTATTCTTATCTCAAACAATGGAAACGGCTACTCTGTTGGTTTTCCAGACAGCGATAATGACGGAATTCCGGATTATTTAGAAAAGGACATAGGGACCGACCCTCAAAAAGCTGATACCGATGACGATGGACTTTCAGACTATGAAGAATTTTATTTGACAGGCACTGATCCAACGGTTTACGACTCTATGGCGAAAGGTATATCAGACGCTGACGCAGATTCTGATATGGATGGTTTGAGCAATAAAGAAGAATTGAATATTAAAACTAATCCTCTGCTTGAGGATACTGATAAGGATGGACTAAGCGACGGAGCTGAATCTCTTATATATGGAACAGATCCTTTAAAGTACGATACTGATGATGATGGTATTAGTGACGGTGATGAGATAGCTCTTGGGCTTGATCCTTTAAATCCGCAGACTTTTGATGTGCCAGATTCCGAATATATTTTTGAAGTTGATGTTCCTTCTGATACAGCAAGCTTTGCAGATGTTAATACCGATACAAATCCTTTTGAGGTGTCGGTTAAAATGAAAGCTGCAGGAAATATTCTGTCAAATCTTGATGCAAGAGAAAGCCTTTACTCAAAAGCAATGACAAATGATGCAACTTTAGGAATTTGTCCTGAATTTATTTACGATGAGGGTTGCAAAATTGAAGAAGCTGTGATACAATTTAAAATAGATGACGAGAATGCAGTCGAAGCAGATACTAAAAAGGCTGAAGATTCTGAGTTCTATGGAATAAAAAAGTATAGTATTTTCAAATTCTTTGAGGATACAGGAACGCTCCTTCCTGTTACAACCGAGATCAATGAGGAAAACAATACGCTCAGCACAACTGTAGATTCCCTTGGTTCTTATTGTGTGATTGATATGGAAAAACTTTTGAATGATTGGCTTGAATCTGAAGCAGAAACAGAGGAACAGCCAGAAGTATTTCAAAGTGTACGTTCATCAGTTATGTATGTAGCTATGCAAATGGTGCAGAACGATACAGGTGTTCCTACCACAGAAACTAAAACTCACATCAAGGAAAGTGAGCCTGTTAATGTTTTCTTTTTCTTAGATAATAGAAACGCAGTAGGAGAGAAAAACTTTGCTTTGGCAAAGGAAAGCATTATATCCGCTTCGGATATAATTTTGAAGAAGTCCTCAGATGCACACATTTATGTTATTTTATGTACAAATGCAAAATCCGATGCAGCTTATAAACTGATCGATGGTAATTGTGCCGATGACAGCTTTACAGATATTTCGAGTCTTGAAGGAGAACTTGACTCCATAACTCTCAGAAGCACAAATACTTTATCGGATAATTGTGTGCTTTCCGACGCATTAAATTATGCTTTAGATAATTATGATAAAGACAGAGCCACATATTGTTTTTATCTTTTTAATCAAAAAAATGTATTATTTCGTGAATCAACAGGACGTAGTTATTTAAGTGAAGCAAAAACGGCAGGCTTTAATGTAAGCATTATTTCAGAAATTGATAAGGCATACATAGACGGTTATGCTATTGATCTCTATAAAGAAACAAATGGCGTTCATATTAAAAAGTTTTCAAACTTTTCAAATGACATTCTTAAGCATATGTACAGTTCAGTTCCGGTAATTGATGACGATACTGAAACATATAATATGCTGTTGGCATCAGGTTTGCAGAAAGTAACACTCGATGCGCCTATAACCGAGGATTATAAGGAAGCAGCTCTGGATATGTGGAATAATCCAAATTCTACAAAATATTCAGATTATGCCGACACGGACGGGGACGGCTTGTATGATTTTCAGGAGATCGACTTTATCAGTGACAGAATCAAATTTGTAGACGGAAAGGTCAAATTGCCATCGTTTCAGGATTGTCTGGACGAAAAAGATGATCTTTTCTATGTTGAAGATGGGTTGAGCAGATATATAGCTCAGATTGAAAAAGATGATTCTATGATTAACATGACTAATCTCAAGCATAAAATTTATGATAAGACCTATTTGCTGCCGATTTTGTCTGATCCTACAGATGAGACGGGCGATACTGACAGAGACGGATTTGTTGATTATTATGAGTATAAATGCCATGAAAACAGAAATACCTCAAATGATGAATTAAGTCTCAATTATCTAAATGGTCTTAAGTATAATAACTGGGAGGCAAAAAGTGATATTGGTCACTTGACTCGAACTGCTGGATTTAGTTATGATCCAAAACAGAAAATCTTATATTCAGACGCAACTCCTATTCAAAGGTTTTTTGGATTTAGCCGTACTGTAGATTTGGCAGCAGATCCGGTACTTAGCAGTTCTATTTATTGTGATCCTATATATTTCTACTATGATGGCAAAGAATACTTACTTGAACTTTGGAAAGGCCAATATGGTCTTATGACAGGAGTAGAAGTTGGACTTTATTATAGAAATCCGTGTATGGTTAGTAAAACGATAAATGTTTCAGAAGTTCTGACACAGATTTCTGATATTATCGAACAATATAGTGATGATATAGATACTATGAGAAGAATCTTAATGGCTGATTCTACTATTGCATATATTTGCGAATTAGTGAATGTTAATATATGGGTTGCAAATTCTGCTGATATTGTTTCGCTCATAACTAAAGGTTTAGAATATTTGGGAATCGTTGATGAAATTCAAGTTTTAGACTATGATGACGATATGGAAAAATGGTATCGATGTGTTGAAGATCAAGATATGATTTCTGTTAATTACGAAGTTTATAGAGGTGATAAACTCTTATTTGAAAGAAATGCAACACATTGGTGGACTACTGGCTTTGAGTGGGGAGAATTTACAGAGTATGAAAATGAATTAAATGTGAAAATAAAAATTGATTTCAATAATGATTATTTATGTGAAGCATTTATTAATGGTGGTTATTATCCTGAAGGTATTCAAAGGGCTAAACAACAAGAAGCCGATGAAAAGCAAAAACATGGTTTAAAAACAGCAATTGAAAATAGTATTAATTCCGGTAGTTATCCTGACTACGAATATAATGGTGGATCGATTGTAGAAATAACATATAGCGATTATATTATTTCTAATGAACCCAGTACAGACACGGGGCAAGTACAAGGTTCGTCTCAAAAAAACCTTATACAAGGAAATAATAAAGAAATGATAAAAGTATATAACCTTGCTAAGAGTAAGGCGGGTATAAATTATTCGCAAGGAGATGTACTGTATACAAATGATCCTAATCTTATGACTATTGAAAATTTCGTTACTGCGTTTTTAGAATCAAATTTCTTAACATCAGATGGATATTTAAATTGGTTAAAACATAGTATGAAAATGGGTGTATTAGGCTTGACAGAAAATAATGAAATAAGGTTTGATTTAAATCTTGCTTATAATTTACTATCAGGTCAGGTTTCGCTTGCTTATGGACTAGACAATATATCAGATACACTATTTCCATTGCTTACTTCAGTATTAGAATTAGGCAATCAAGGCATAACTACTGCTTTTTCATGTATATCGGACCTTTTCAGTAACACGGTCAAAACTTGTAATTAATGAAATAAGAAGATTATTGAACTTAGAGGAGGATTTTTTTGATAGATGGCAATAATGAGTTAGAAAATCATATTTACTATGTTTGCTTAATAAATGTTATTTTATTTCTGATTGGCGTATTTGCGGCTTATGGTGTTTATTATGAATATTTGTATGAAGGGATATTCACTAACGGTATATCTGATTTCAAAAGATTGATAATATTTAATTTTATATGCTATCTTTTGGTTGTGTATAATGCCGCAGTCATTATAATGGCTATGGGTGAGGGCCTTTTGCTAAGTGCAAGATATAGGAAATTTAATAAGTCAAAAAAATTAGGCTTGAAAATTATTACATCAGCCGTAATAAACCATGATAAAGATTTTTTGTTAAAAAATCGGATACGGATATTAGTTTTTATTTGTTTGCTTATAGGAGTAGGTGCAGGTATAAATAAAATATTTGAGATCAGCAATATGACAGTATTTGAACAGTTGTCTCTGATATCCGAAATAAATGACGATATAGAATATGATGATCCGATAAGTATTGAAACCGACAGCATTGAGTTATACGATAATCGAAATATTTGGGTAGAAAACAGTGATGGTGTTAATGTAAAACGATCACTAAAATCAAGTCAGGTCGAAACGATCAAGGGCGACAACGGATTTCAAAAAGAAATTCCAGTTGAACGGCATTTTCGAATCTCATATTATAAAAGATCAGGTTATGTAAAAGAAGTTCTGGATATAACTGATACCTCCGATTACAATTTGTCACTTAGTTCTCCATCATATTCATATTTTATAAAACAAAATATTGAAATAAGATTAAGCGTCAATGAAAACAATACAATACTTGTAGAGCGTTCTGGTATTGCAGTGTATGATGATTTAGATCCGAACAGCGTAGAATTAGCTGAGATGGAAAAGAAAATATATTGGTACATTACCTGTGACGGCGAGTTCTATAAGCGCAGTTTAGCTATTCGGTCAAACTGGACAAATATTCTAACTTTTGCTCCTGCCGGAGATTACGCTGTCACTCTTGTTTTGGATAATGACGAAGAAATCGAAGATCAAGCCCCTATCAGCAATACCATTTTATATTCTAAGAGGAGTAAGAATAGTAATTCTGAAGAGTATGAGAGTGTACCACTGGAAAAAGAAGATTGATTATTTTAGGGGAAAAAACAATGACCCAATTCACAAAATCATTTCTATGGAGATTCATATTAGACATTATCTTATTGGGAACATTTGTTAGGTTTTGTCAAAATATCATTTTGACAATTACGTCAAGATTCATATCAACCTATTCGACCCCGTTTCTAGTTATTGAAGCGATTGTTGTATCAGCAATCAGTATGCTATTTATCTGTTTTATTACATACTGGAATATCGGTGTTATTTCAAAGAAAGGTTGTTATGACTATCCGTTGGATTCAGATAAATGGTTCAGAAATTTTGCAATTATTAATATCTGACAGACGATGGGTTGAATGTCAAAGCACTACATATTTCATGCAATACTTAGCCTTGTTGGCTGCAGAGGGGCAAGAGCATATGACAATAGCATTAGAAGAAGTGGCTCCAATATTTAAAGATGTAAAATGGGATTTTATTAGATACAGTACTGATAATGATGTACTCAAAGGAACAGATTACATATCAGATCCACATTTACAAATTAGTTATTACGTTATATCAAGGGGATGATAATTTTGAAAAAGGTATATAATTATTTTAAAATTCTTGCACTTGACATAACGATATACTTGTTAAGTATTTTGTTTGCTCTTATGTATAGATATGTATTTTCAAAGGTGTTAGATACTCTTAGCGGTTCAACGTGGGCAAGTGGAATTGCTTTGTTTTTTATAATCAACACACTTACGTTTCTATGTATCGTTATTTTGCCAACATTGTTTTATATAAAAAAGGATAAATTTGATATTATCAGTTTACTTATGACAGCAGTGATATTATTTTTATTATTCTCTATGTATACGCCACCATTTTTATATCTGTTTGTGTTTACCGACTCGATAACGGGTTTCTTGTTTAATGTTTTACAGATGTCTAAGCTAAAATCTTCGATTTTGATATCATTTCAATATTCGATAATAATTTTTCTTACAGCCAAAATTCATAGAGTAAAAGCAACATAAGCTATATTATTATATGACAGTACATTATACTAATAAATTGACAATTGAAAGTATTGCGATCAAATGGAAAAGCAAAACAGTTAAAAGTAATTAGAATAATAAATTATAGGAGGATAATAATGGATATTACAAAGAGGCTTTCAGTTTTATTGATTACTGCGGTAACGGCAGTGTCATTGGTTTCTTGCGGACAGGCTACAAGCTCTAAAGTTAGTTCTGATTCAGAAGTCAGCTCAGTTATAAATGTCAAAGCTTCGGCATGGGATAATCTTAACGATAAGGAAAAAGATTTCTACAAAGGTTTGGAGGAAAAAGGTCATACCATAGATAAAGATACAGGCTATGTATATATCGACGCAGCAGGGTTTCAAGATGACTGGGGAAGAACTTATGGAAACGAAGGTATTGTAATAACCTATTGGTTTGGAAACGAGAATATAGTTCATATTCCGGAAGAAATTGACGGTAAGAAAGTAGTTAACATTGCAAACGCTGGTATGCGAGAATTTAGAGATACGAATGACACTTATCACAATCTTGGGTACATTGAATCTGAGATCAAAGAGCTATACTTTCCAGAGGATTTTCAGGAAATTTATTGTGCATTTGATCATTTTGAAACTCTGGAAAAAATCACGCTTCCAAAATCACAGACTGAAATACAATATGGTGGTTTCAGACATTGCATAAATTTAAAGCAATTTATTTGTCCAGATGATATAACAATTATTAATGATTTTGCTTTTAGTACCTGCAAGAGTATGACCTCATTCACGTTTAATAATGGTCTAAAAACAATAGGACAAGATGCTTTTAGTGGCTGCGAAAGCTTGGAAAAGCTTGATTTGCCCGACTCGCTGGAATCAATAGGAATACAGTCTTTCCAAGGCTGTACAGGTCTTAAAAAAATAAATATCCCGTCAAAGATAGACACTATACCTAAAAGAGCATTTTTCGCCTGCAAGGCTTTGGAGGCTCTTGTTCTTCCGGACAATATAACTACGATAAACAGTGAGGCATTTGCACGTTGTAACAGCCTAAAGGAAATCTACATTCCTGAGTCGGTCAATGAAATAGCGGAAAACGCTTTTGATGAGTGTGATAGCTTGACGATAAAGGGAAAATCAGGCTCGTATGCTGAGGAGTATGCAAAGGAAAACGATATTGATTTTGCGGCGGAGTAATGAACGTATAAATAGGTTTAATTGATAACACCGTGTAGATTATATATTAACTAGTACATTTGATAGTTTTGTATTGTCAGATATACATAGTCGGAGGATAATAATGGATATTACAAAGAGGTTTTCAGTTTTATTGATTACTGCGATAACGACAATATGATCTGGGATTTAGCATATAATGCACGAGTAGAAGCAATGCGCGCACTTTTGACAAGTGATAACGTAGATCTAACTAAGAAAAACGAGGTAGGGCATGATGCTCTGTATGTGGCACTTGGAAATGTGTTTTTTAATATTTCTGAACAATGTAAATATGCCGTTAAAACATATGCAGCTGCAAGTATTGCAAGTGTTTTAAATGAAATGCTTAGAAATGATTTATATGGAATTGCATATGATGATAAATATTATAAAATTATTGCAGTAGAAGCTCCGATTAACTATTCTAGATTAATCTATGCAAGACTTTATGCTGAGCAAATGTATATTGATTTCAGAGATGAAGCACCAGATTTCATTAAATATATTTTTTTACAGTGATGATATTACTAATTCAAGAATAATAGTGAATCGCTTACAGAATATGATTAGTGTCGAGGAGTGAATCATATGTCAAAAAATGGAATGACCCAGATGCAAGAGATAACTATGCTCTGTTAATAACATTAGACAATATAATTATTTCATTTATTTTTATGTATGTTAATTATAGCGTTGCAACCAATTTTTTATCAGGGAAGTTTCTAGAATATTCAATCCATAATTTAAAAGTACTATTTATTATAAGATTTATATGTATTTTAATATGTAGCTATAACGTTTCTAAGATATTATTTTCTGTGATAGAAATGTATAATAAATATGATAGAACATTTAGCAATTTCGATGACTATAGGTTTAAAAACAAGTTTAGTTATTATCAGTTTGTTAAAGCGTTGAGTATTTCATCAATCAACGCCATGAAGAAACAATCTATCAGAATGGCTCTATATTCTATATTATGGATTGTCATAATAATAGTTTTGTCGATGCAGAGTTTTGCTTCATACGGAACGAAAAATTCAATTCAACAGGTCATGTGCCTGAATCAAATTGATAATGATATTAAAACTAATAATATTATTGAATATGATATCATTAGCCCTAATGTGTATACATCATCAAATGGGCTCCATTATATTATTTCATACTATAATCAAGATGATACAGAACTTATTTTGACAAATTCGCAATATGATTTGTTGAAAAATGATAAAAATGCATCTTATCGCATTACATACTATCGTTCATCAGGATTTGTAATTATTGTTGAAAAAACAACTATAAATACGTAGGAAAAACAATGTCTCAATTCACAAAATCATTCCTATGGCGGTTCATATTAGACATTATCTTATTGGAAACATTTGTTGGGTTTTGTCAAAATATCATTTTGACAATTACGTCAAGATTCATATCTGAGGTGACATAATTATGGCTAACAAGGCATTATTTTGGTATAACTACAAAAGATTTGTTGACGAAGGCACCATTAAGCCGCTGTCTCCAAAGACATTTGCATTGTCAGGATTAATAACGGTTTGTGGTCTTGTGCTTAGTCTAACAATTTATTGTTTGGTATTTCCTAACAGTTTTGTTGGAGAGAATACACCTATTAAACTGTTTTTGTGTACATTGTTTTATATGCTTGGTACGCTTGCCATGATCGGCGGAGTGTACTTTGGTATATCGCTTGTTGTTACAAGGTTTATACCTGATAAATTATGTAATATATCCGGTCAATGTAAAAGTGCAGTAATGGCATATGGCGCATCGAGTATAGCCTACAGTGTAAATAAAGAATTTGAAGAAGAAATAAATAAAATACCAATTGTCAATCAGTACTACAATATTCGACTAGTGGATGTTCAAAATTATTATTATAGGTTAGCTTATGCAAGATTATTATCTGAAAAGAAATATGTCGATTTTAAAGAGAGTGCTCCAGAACTATTTTCAGCACTGCGTGATAATTCTGACATAACTTCTGCGAAAATAATGATAGCAAAGCTTGAGAAGGTGTTGACAGATGCGTAAATATCCCAGAAATGTAGAAGAGAAAGATAATTACCTTTCTCTTTTGATATTTCCGAATTTGATGCTATACATAATTGCATTTGCAGGATTTGATTATTTTTATAATAATGTATTTTGTGAATTTAAGGCAGAACTTCATTTAACAAAGATATTATACTTTTTAATGATTGTGATATGTTCTTATAATGCTTCTAAACTCATTTTGACGCTGGTTGAGTTTCCGTACAGAACCTATAAGGGTGAGCATTATACATACAGGAATAAATTTAATTTTTTCAAGGCAATTTATAAAAAACAATTTTTTCGCATTTTTATAATGTTTTTGCTCTTTTTTCTCTGTATGCTCATTCATATGAATTTAAAAGCATTTGATTATGAAATTACGCCTGAACATCAAACAAATATTAAAGAAAATCAGAGCGTTGTATCCTCTTCTGATTTAAAAGATGATGATTCAATTCTATTAGCGGAAATTACGATTGAAGAAAATAAAAATATTATTCTTATAAACAGACCCGAAATACCGCAGAAAGAAACTGATAAAAACTTATTTTGGTATGTAACCCAAAATGGCAAATTATGCAAATGTTTTCAGGCATACCGTAAAACTTGGACTAATTTTTTGACTTTTGCTGATAAAGGCGATTACACAGTTACTTTAGTGATTGATTATGATGATGCTACAGGAGAATATACTCCCATTAAATCTGATATTTTTGCTATTGCATCAGGAATCCAGACTAAAATTATAAGTCCTATTAACACAATAAACCATGGCAATGATAATTTTAAATCAAGTTTTCTCTTTCTGACCATATTATATATAATGCAAAACAACAATAAAAATACTACTGTCATTACAATCTGTAAACGAATTGTCATATTCTACCTCCACTTCTCAACCAAAATTGCTATGGATACTTTTATCATATAGTATACCGAATGTCTAACTGATGAAAGTGATGAAACGCCTTCTGCTCTCTCTCTCATAATTACCGGAACTTCTTCAATCTTTCTCTTATGTCTTATAAGACGAACCGTACTTTCCGGTTCCGGATAATCTATAGGATATTCTTTGGCAAACATTTCAATTGTTCTTCTGTTACACATTCTCATACCTGAAGTAGGGTCTGTTATTGTCTTTCCTGTAAGCAAATGAATTAAAAATGTGAAATATTTTATTCCTACTCTTCTGATAAACGATGACTGAAATCCTTCTTTTTCAATAAATCTTGAACCGATTACCATATCACATTCATTTTTCACAAGATAATCTGCCATCTCATTTAGGTATGCTGCATCATGTTGTCCATCTCCATCAAACTGTACTGCTATATCATATCCATTCTGAAACGCATATAAATATCC
>OGML01001995.1_pt1 | contig 15486 bp, 23 predicted proteins | sample 1572951 | NCBI WGS metagenome assembly OGML01 (sample SAMEA2581883, study PRJEB24529) | metagenome | biome: Human gut stool | place: China | collected 2011 | reverse complement strand
CCAGCGCCGAGGTGCTGGGGCTTATCAAGCGCACCAGTGCAGAGTTCCGGCAAACTGTTGTGATGATTACGCACAATGACGACATTGCCCGCCTTGCAGATCGGATTGTCCGCATTGAGGACGGAAAGATTGTGGAGTAAGGAGGTGGCAGGCTATGACATGGCCTTTTGAAAATGATACTCACAAAGTGGAGAAAAAATTAGCGACGCAAAGTCTATCCGCAAATAAACAACGAAATTTCCTCGCAGGGATTATCATGTTTATTGCCTCTCTATTGTTAGCATTTTCGACTATCTTACTTTGTAATGCCACAATAGATACACAGATAATCTCTCGTGTCGATAACACACAGGAAATACTTAGTGTAATTTTGGGGATTGCTATTGTTCTGCTACTCACAGCAGGAATCGCTATTAAAAATATCATGTATATTTCCATATTACAGCGCACACGAGAATTTGCACAGTTGAGGACTGTGGGAGCGACCTACCGACAGATCAAAGCAGTCATTCATAACGAGCGAAAACAGTTATCTTGGAAGTATATTTTAGGCGGTTTGCTATTGGGTTTTCTTTTTAATTGTGTATTACCCTTGAAATTATATTTGGTGCCCAGTGTGGCCTGCACATTGCTTTCCGGTGCTTTTGTATGGTTCATTGTTTTTTGGTCATTCCGTACACCGGCAAAACTGGCTGCGTCTTTATCCCCTATGGCGGCATTGAGGACAGAGGAAATAAAATCAGCTAAAATTTTCAAAAAAAGCAGTCGTATCAATCCTAATGGTTTGGCAAAAAAATACTTTTTCAGTAACCGTAAAAAGGCATTTTATACGCTACTATCCCTTGTGTTGAGCGGAGTCCTTGTATTTGTAGTCTTTTCGGTAGTTTCGGCTATTGATATAAAAGAGCTTGTCCGGCAACCGTATTATGAAAACAGCAGCATTTATCTTAAACTGAACTCAACAGCTGCCGAAAACGCTACTCTTGAACTGATGAAAGATAGTCCTTTTACGGAGGAATTGAAAGCGCAGATTGAAAATATCTCTGGTGTAACAGAAATTTATCCATCCAAAAAATTAGATTGTGAGATCGTCGTTCCCGGTCAACCTGAGAATAGATATGAACTATCCATCAATAGTATTGTCGGCACAACCAGTTTTGAAACCCAACTGGTTGAGGGTGATATGCCTTATTCTCCAAATACAAACAGCACTATTCCGATTGTGATAAATCGTGCCTCTCCTTACTATGAAAAAACAGGTCTTTCCCTGAGTTTGGGAGATCATTTTTCCGCATCAGTAAATACGGGAATGTCTACAAAAGAAATTGATTTTTCAGTATGTGGTTTCATCGAAAATAAGGACAAAGGTAGCGTATTCTATACGACCCCTGAATATCTGGACTTTTTAGCAGAAATAAATTGTGATCTGGCATGGTACATTTGTACTGAAGATATGCAAACGAAACAGGCTGTTGAGGAAATTAAGGCACTGGTGGCTTCGGATAACCGTATAAATACTTCCATATTTGCGGATGATTTATCTGAATATCAGGCGTATTTTTATAACGCCAAAATTGTTGTTACAGCAGTGATAGTGTTGATATGTTTGTTTGCTTTTGTCAATTTGCTTAATACTTGCATTACAAACACCGTTATACGCCGCCATGACTATGCGCTGTTAGAGGCCGCTGGTATGACGAAAGTACAAATTTATCAAACACAGAGTGCAGAAAACAGGATTTATTTTTTTGGTAGTTTAATAGGGAGTTGTGTGGTAGGCATACCGCTGGGGTTCCTTTTATGCAACAAGATCGCAGAAATACCCGGATTATCCTATATTTCCTATCGCTTCCCGTGGCCGTTTCTACTCCTGTATTTCGTGCTTGTTTTTGTGGTTCATATAGTAGTAACAGTGTATCAAAGACACATTTTAGCGAAGCAGTCTGTAGTAGAGCGTATTAAAGCGATTGAGTGAATCAATGTAACTAAAGTTTCGTTAAAATGAAATCTCTTGTTGAACAAATCAAAGTGACAGTATAATCGTATGGAATCGGCGGGGCGGCGAGTGCTGCCCCGCTTTTTTCGCCATTTCTCAAAAAAATTTTTGAAATGTCCGAGCGCTGTAACATTTCACCCCGATTTTCAATGAAATTTTTGGGCCGCTGTAACATTTCGCGGACATTTGGGTTTTACAATGACCTTATCAACAAAAGAGAGGAGGCGACGCAATGGAACTGACCCCGACATTGATTTTGAATCTGGCGCTGCTGATCGTCCCGCCCATTGCCCTTGTGCTGGTGTTCCGGCAATGGCTGGCCCGGCACATCCGCTAGACGGTTGCCTTGGGAGCCAAGCGCAAGCAAATTAACCGCACACTTTTTACGCAGACGGCTGTGTTTTTTGCAATTCCGTTGACTGTTGCCGGAATATACTCGGATTTCTTAATCGGCAAAGCAATGACTGGCGTTGAGGAATTTATGAATATCCATATTTCAACAAATATCGGATTGACCATTATTCTTTTCCTCATTGTTTACGGGAGTTATTTCCTTGCAACCTATCTATCTTGTAAACGCATTGTTACAGAGCAAAAGAAATTGGAGGTGTAAATCATGTTACCTGAAAATGTAAAATGGGAGGCTGTGTTTCAAAGTATCGTAGACACATGGCTCCCCCTAATTGGCATGGTTGCCGCAATCGTTGTGATTGCTATAATTGTTCATGTGGTTAGGAAAAAAAGATAATGATTTTGTCAGTGCATATCCATCAGGTTTTTTGAACAAGCCTGGGTTATTTGAACGAAGGCAAAGCGTAATATGGAAATAAGTAAAAAATATTTCTTATTCAGTTGGAAATATTGTTTCGTGAAGAAATTATAAAACAGATAAATTTTCATTTGATGATACATATAGTGTTAGACGAACTAGCTCTCTTAAAATGAAAAGAGCCAGTGAGTGAATTTTAACGATTCTCTCACTGGCTCAATTCGTTTCAAATTTCTCGGACGACTCTGTCAGTTCTTTATTCTTTCGGGCTTCCCGCATTTTTTGCCCCAAAGCAGTTAAATCATCAATCGGCATAATCGTTCACCTCAATAATATTGTATCGTTCCGGTTTATATGATGGAATGACCTTATTATGCCTGGAAAACTGTATGATTATGCCGATTTTATAGAGCTACAATTGGTGATAAACTTGTATTGTTCGAGACAAAGAACTATAATGTACTCTGTGGAGGTGCAGAATGGATTATATGACACTAAAAGAGGCCGCCGAAAAATGGGGCGTGACACCTCGTAGAGTAAATTACTATTGCGCTGCTGGGCGTATCCCCGGCGCTGTGAAGATGGCAACTATCTGGCTAATTCCAAAGGATGCGGAAAAGCCGATTGATGGTCGTACAAAACAAGGAAAGGCAGAAAAGTATGAGTAATATATTACTTCTTGAAGATGATCTAAGCCTGATTAACGGGCTTTCTTTTGCTTTCAAAAAGCAGGGATTTGAATTAAATATCGCCAGAACGCTCAAAGAAGCGGAGGAATTGTGGACAGACGGAAAATATGATTTGTTGGTGTTGGACGTATCTCTGCCAGATGGGTCTGGCTTTGAATTTTGCAAAAGAGTTCGACTTACATCAAAGGTGCCAATTATTTTTCTGACGGCTTCGGATGAGGAAACAAGTATTATTATGGGGCTGGATATTGGAGGTGATGACTATATCACAAAACCGTTCAAACTGGGGGTTCTCGTTTCAAGGATTAACGCATTACTTCGACGTGCAAATTCTTTTCAAGCAGCAGACACAGAATTGCAGTCGAATGGCATCAAAGTTCTTTTGCTGCAAGGACAGGTTTTCAAAAATGGGGAGCTGTTGGATTTGACTGCCGCGGAATACAAGCTACTGTGCTTGTTTATGAGAAACCCGAACATGGTACTTACCAAAGAACAGATTTTAGATAAGCTATGGGACTGCGACGGAAACTATATCGACAGCAGTACCCTTACGGTCTATATGCGGCGGCTGCGTATAAAGATTGAGGATAATCCGAGTGAACCGCAAATGCTCCTGACAGTTCGGGGAATGGGATACAAATGGAATGTGATTGGGTGAGGTGGTCTATGAAAATATTTGCAAACAAAGAAATCAAAAAATTGTTTCTTGCAGTATCCGTTATTTGGGTAGCCTTCCTTCTGTTGACACAAGGGTTTTTATGGTTGTGCTATCAGCGGTTTTCTTTGTTCCTATTGTTTGTTTTCGTATTGCCAGGAGGAGCGATATTGGCGGTGGGTTGTTCTTATTTCAAAAAGCAAAATCAAGTCATGGAACAGGCGGTATCACAGATCAATGCGTATCTTGACGGCGATCACAATGCCCGTATTGAATGTGATGATGAGGGCGAACTATATCGGTTGTTTCATACCGTCAATTCTCTGGCGGCTGTCTTAAATGCTCACGCAGATAACGAACTCCGGGAAAAGGAATTTTTGAAAAATACAATCTCTGATATTTCCCATCAACTGAAAACACCGCTGGCTGCTTTGAATATTTATAATGGTCTGCTTCAAGACGGGGATATGGAATTAAGTGCTGTAAAAGAATTTGTTGATTTATCCGAACAGGAACTTGACCGCATTGAAACGCTGGTGCAAAACTTGCTCAAGATTACAAAACTGGATGCCGGTGCCATCGTGCTGGAAAAGGCCACAGAGAATGTGGCGGATATGATGCGGGATATTGAACTGCATTTTGCATATAGAGCCAGACAGGAAAAGAAGAAAATCATTCTGTCTGGCTCGGATTATCTTTCTCTTTTCTGTGATCGTGATTGGCTGTCTGAGGCAATCGACAATATTGTGAAAAATGCGTTTGACCATACGGAAAGTGGTGCTGTCATTGGCATTACATGGCGGGCGTTGCCATCAGGTATTCAAATTGTGGTAAAGGACAATGGATGTGGCATCCACCCGGAAGATATACACCATATTTTCAAGCGTTTTTATCGCAGCCGTTTTTCAAAAGATACACAGGGTATCGGTCTGGGCCTTCCGCTTGCGAAAGCAGTCATTGAAGCACATGGAGGAGCAATCGAGGTAGACAGTGAATTGGGCAGAGGGACAAGTTTCACGATAAATTTTCTGATTCCTACAAAATTGTAGGATGATTGTAGGGTTACAGTAATATTTCAGTGCTATTCTTTCAATCGTAGACAGGAAATGAAGCTTACCTGTCTACATCGCAAGAACATAAGAAAGAGGTGTTTGCACTATGAATTTATTAGAGGTCAAGAATATTTGTAAGACCTATGGCAGCGGTGAAACTGCTGTAAAAGCGCTTAGGAATGTTAACTTTTCTGTTCCTAAGGGAGAATATGTGGCAATCGTCGGAGAATCTGGTTCGGGTAAAAGCACACTGCTGAATATGATCGGTGCGCTGGATATGCCAACTTCGGGAAAGGTGCTGATTGATGGTAAGGACATTTTTTCCATGAATGACCGAAAACTGACGGTATTTCGCCGCAGGAATATCGGCTTTATCTTTCAGGCGTTTAACCTTATCCCGGAGTTGACGGTGGAACAAAATATGATTTTTCCGCTGTTGCTGGATTATCAAAAGCCGGACAAGAGATATTTGGAGGAACTGCTGACGGTTTTGAATTTGAAAGATCGTCGTAATCATTTACCCAGTCAGCTTTCCGGCGGTCAACAGCAGAGAGTGGCGATTGGCCGCGCATTGATTACCCGCCCTTCTCTGATTCTGGCAGACGAGCCAACAGGAAATTTGGACTCACAAAACAGCAGTGAAGTCATAGCATTACTCAAAGAAACATCGAAAAAATACGAGCAGACCATCATTATGATTACCCACAACCGCAGTATTGCGCAAACGGCAGACCGGGTATTACAGGTATCGGATGGCACTTTGACTGATTTTGGGAGGTGCCGTGAATGAAAAGCTATCTTAGTCTTATTCCGATTTCCGCAAAGGTGCGCAAGCGGCAAAATCGTATGACTGTCTTGTGTATTATCATTTCGGTGTTTCTTGTCACAGCTATTTTCAGTGTTGCTGACATGATGATACGAACAGAAAGCGATTTTATGATAAGTAACCACGGAAACTGGCACATTGCAATAAAAAATATTTCACAGAACAATGCGGATGAAATCAGTAATCGTTCAGATGTTACAGCAGTTGGTGTAGCTTCTCAATTTAATTTTGAAGGAGAACAACCGTACCGAGTCAACGAAAAACGAACTGTTTTGTATGGCACCGATGAAGTCTATATTACTCAGATTTCCAATGGAATTGTAGAAGGAACATTTCCGGCAAATGATGAGGAAGTTATGCTTACACCTAATTCTGTAACTGCTTTAGGAGTACAGCTTGGGGATAGTGTAACCTTACATACCCCTGCTGGAGATCGGACATTTACAATCTCTGGCTTTGGCACAGATGATGAAAGCTATTATAACAATCAGACTTATTTGATAGGCTCTTATCTGACACAAAGTGCATTTACTTCTGTTATGGCACAAAACGGAGTAACAAACAATGAGTTGACTTATTATGTGCAGTTTGAAAGTGCAACGAAAGCGGCAAATGCAATAATAGAACTACAGACACAGTACCAATTATCCGATGGGAGTATTTCTGAAAATACCGGCGTTATGGGCATGGCTGGGCAAAGCAACAATACAGCGATGCAGAGTATGTACGGATTGGCAGCAATTCTATTTGTTTTAGTGTTGCTGGCAGGAATATTGATGATTTCTGGCAGTATGAATAGCATCATTGCGCAACGAACTCAATTTTTTGGAATGTTGCGTTGCATTGGTGCAAGTCGTCAACAAATTATCCGCTTTGTCCGTTTGGAGGCATTGAACTGGTGTAAAACCGCGGTACCTATTGGAGTGGTTTTTGGAACAATAATTAGTTGGATTATTTGTGCCACACTTCATTATGGAATTGGTGGAGAATTTTCTACAACGCCAGTCTTTCAGATCAGCCCTGTTGGACTTATCAGTGGCGTAGTTGTTGGAGTGGTAACAGTATTTTTAGCAGCACAATCCCCAGCAAAGCGGGCTGCTAAAGTTTCACCCATATCTGCGGTTTCTGGCAATGTAGATAATAAATCTTCTGTTAAACACGCTATCAAGTTTAGCTTAGGAAAAATTGATAATTCACTTGGCATACATCATGCGGTTGAAAAAAAGAAAAACTGGTTTCTGATGACGGCTTCCTTTGCACTGACTATTATGCTGGTTTTTTCTTTTTCTGTAATTTTAGATTTTGCAAAGCAACTTGTTCCATCGTTGAGTGTCACATCAGCCGATATAGCATTATCCAGTTATGCAAATAAAATGGATATTGAGCGCAGCCTGGTCGATGAAATCAAAAAAATAGATGGGGTTGCAAATGCTTATGGAAGTAGCTATGTAGAAAACATTCCTGCAACATCTTCAAGAGCAGGAATAGACCATATCAATATTGTTTCTTATGATGATACACTTCTGGATTACTCAAAAGGTAGTATTGCTCAGGGATCATTAGATACAGTTTACGGGAACAGTAACAAAGTGGCAACCGTATTTAATAGAAACAATTCCTTGCACATCGGTGATACCATCCAGTTTGCAGGCGAAGAAGTTGAGATTACTTGCGCTCTATCACAAGGGTTATTCGGAGATGATTTGATTATTATTTGCTCACAGGAAACATTTGACCGTATCATGGGCGGTACAAAGTATGGGCTTATTGGAATTCAGTTAGATTCAAACGCTACTGAAGAAACAATAGCAGAAATTAGAAGTCTTGAAAACGATGATATTATCATTACAGATCAGCGTGAAGGCAATAAACAAAATAATGCTACATATTGGGCTGCACGAATTGTTTGTTATGGCTTCTTAGCTATTATCGGAGTTATTTCGCTGTTTAATATCGTCAATAGTATCTCTATGAGTGTATCTGCACGAATTAAGCAGTATGGTGCAATGCGAGCTGTTGGTATGGATAATAGGCAGCTTAGACGAATGATTTCTGCGGAAGCGTACACCTATGCAATTTCTGGTTTGATAGTTGGATGTGGCATTGGACTCCCGCTTAGTCGATTTTTATATAATCGTCTAATTACACATTATTTTGGAATTGAGTGGAGATTTCCTATCCTGTGGTTTGGAATTGTCGTTGCCTTTATCTTCATATCTGCTATTGTGTCTGTTTATGCTCCTGCAAAGAGAATTCGCAATATGCCAATTACTGCAACCATCAACGAATTATAGTTTCATATGTTAATCTGCCGGACGACGGCAAAAGAAAAAAAGCCGTCGTAGATCAGACAATTTGACACGCCCATTTGAAACGTCGGCTTTGATTTTCAGAGCCGCCGTTTCTTTGCGTTTGCACAAACCTATGATGACTTGCAGGGACACGGTAGCCACTTGGAGGTTAAGTTACCGTGTCCCGTTTGTGTTTTCAAAGTTCACATGATCTACATCAGTTAAAAAAAGCATTGCTCCTCCTCCGGGCAAGTATAACATTGCATCGGCATTATCGTACCATGTAATTCAGTATAATAATGGATGTTTTTGGCACGCCAGTTTTCCCTCACGGAAATCTGGCATTTTTTGTTGCCATTTTTTCGGAGATGCTTCTGGAGGAAAAACAGTTTCAGGAGCAGGTCTATGCCGCTTTGATGAAGCTGCCGGAGAAACAGGCAAAGCGAATTTATGCCCGATACTATCTGGGAATGACGGTAAATGAAATTGCCGAAGTAGAAGGTGTAGACCAAAGCCGTGTCCGAGACAGCATCCGGCGTGGCTTAAAACAGCTCGGAAAATATTTTTGATAAAATTTCATTTGATGCGCCTGTTTATCCAATATACGGGAATATTAAAGTGGCTTCACACCCTTTCGGGAAAACATTAGTAAGTTTGAAATTGCCGTTATGCGCTATGGCGACTTGTTGGACAATCAGCAATCCAAGCCCATGTCTTAAATCAAGCCGTTCATCTGTGCTTTCCATATAATGCGGTTTTTCTTCCAGTTCTTGCAGCTTTTCAGCAGACAGACCCGTTCCGTTATCCGTAACCGCCAAGATAAGATGGTTTTGCGATGCTGTAAGCGAAAGGCAGACTTCACAGCCCTGTGGGTTATGTTTCATGCTGTTCTGGACAAGGTTGTTTACAGCCCGCGAAATCAATCTGGCATCACATTCCAACACAGCATTTTCGGCGTCAGGAGTAATCTTAATTCCGATGTTGTAGCTATCGGAAATTCCTGTATTCAACAGGTCTGCTACATAGGATCGCAGTAGTTTGGATAAGCGAACCATCTCTTTATGAAGCGGCTGCATCTCATATTCCAACTGCGATACTAAATTCAAATCCTGCACCAGCTCTTTGATTTTTACACTTTGCTTCCGTACTATTTCTGCCTGTTCACGGATGCTCTTGCTGGCAGCTTTACTTTCTGCAATACGGCCCGCATACCCCATAATCATGGAGAGAGGTGTGCGGATGTCATGGGAAACGCCGCTGATCCAGTTCGCCCGCGCTTCATTTTGCCTATTCAAAATGGAAGAAGCTTTGTTTACACTGCTTGCAATTTCCGATAGTTCTCCGCTGATATGAAGTGAAACTGGCTTTCCGTCTGCCAAAGTTTCCACAGCGGACACAATCGGTTCGGTATTGTGAATGATTCTGCGTTTGGAAAAGTAATAGGCTGAAAAGAGGCACAGCAAATCCAAGCCAAGCATCCCCAGCACAAAGATGGGGAGTCGTTGAAGTGCTGCAATGGAATAGTAATTGCTGGTGAGTTTTGTGTAGCTGTCTGTGGGATAGCCCAGCACCAACAACCCATCATCGGTGTTCCAAATAAAAACCGGGTAATCCTCAATATACCCTTTTGAAAATAGTGCGACATCTTGAATTGTGTAATTTTTCGGCACATTGTCCGGCAAATCAACCGACCAATAACATTGACCATCTGTGTTCAAGTAGATCGCCCAAATATGATTCTGTCGGAGCATTTGCACCGCCTCATCCGATAATTGTTCCGGCGTAGCGGCGGTAGCAGTCATTTCCAACATGGCTTGCGGGGATGAATCGCCATAATCCTCGGTCACAATCTTTTGAAAAGTCAGACCGAATACTACTGCATTAAGAAAAAGCAATATCAGAATAAAGGCAACGAACGACACAAGATATTTAGATATATAACTTCCGAATGATTTCATGACATCACTTCCTTGCTATCAGCTTATAGCCTAATCCTTTAATGGTTATCAGGGACACGGGTTTTGATGGATCGGTTTCAATCTTTTCCCGGACGCGCCGGACATGAGCATTGAGGCTGTTTTCGTAGCCAAAAGGATTATCCCCCCAGAGGGCTTCACAAAGCGCATCTACGGTAACGATCTTTCCAGCATTACGGGCAAGCGTTTCAAGTAAAGTATGTTCTTTGGCTGTCAGGGAGATAATCTCGCTGCCCTTATGGACTTCGGCCCGGCTGAAATCAATCGTACATCCATCCAAAACAAGCAGCGGTGAATCCTCTTTGTAGGTCCGCCGCAGTACCGCATAGATACGCAGTAACAGTTCCTGCGGCATAAAGGGCTTAGAAATGTAGTCATCTGCACCAAGCCCCAATCCCGATAATTTGTCTGCTGCTTCGTCCTTTGCTGTTAAGAAAATGATCGGCACATTGGTAAAAGTGCGGAAATGTTGCATCAGAGAAAAGCCATCCCCATCCGGCAGTATGACATCCAAAACAATTAAATCGGGAGTTTCCTCTTTTGCGGTCAAAATAGCTTCTTTGACCGTCATTGCGGTAAGGACAGTTTCAAATCCTGCATCTTTCAATATATCTGAAACCATTTTCAATAGTTCCTGTTCATCATCTACCAACAGGAGCCTTTTAGTATGTAAAAAGGAATTATCCATAGCAGTTTCTCCAATCTGATTTTATTTGTTTCTATTATATCATGGGCTGTCCATTCTGCGTTCTTGTTCCTTGAAAAGTAAGGTAAAAGTAAGGACGGGAGAATGTAGATGTCAGGTTGAAGTTGTACCATAGAAGCATCGAAAGGAGATGTTTCTATGGACTATATCATTACAACGGAACAGTTGACCAAGAAATATAAGAACTTCACTTCGGTCAATCATGTTTCGCTTCATATTCGCAAGGGCAGCATTTATGGTTTTCTTGGCCCGAACGGGGCAGGCAAATCCACTACCATGAAAATGCTGTTGGGGTTGACCGCTCCCACAAAAGGCAGCTTTACCATTGATGGGAAACAGTTTCCGCAGGATCGGATTGCCATTCTCAAAGAAATCGGCTCATTCATCGAAGCGCCGTCTTTCTACGCGAATCTCACCGGGCGGGAAAATCTTGACATTATCCGCCGCATTTTGGGACTGCCGAAAGCTGATGTGGAAGATGCTCTGGAACTGGTAGGGCTGACCGAGTTTGGCGACCGGCTGGCAAAACAGTATTCGCTGGGAATGAAGCAGCGTTTGGGCCTTGCCGGGGCGCTCTTGGGGCGTCCGCCGATTCTGATTCTGGACGAACCCACAAACGGTCTTGACCCGTCCGGTATCCACGAAATCCGCAATCTGGTAAAATCCTTGCCCAGCCTTTACGACTGCACGGTGCTGATCTCGTCCCATATGCTGTCTGAAATCGAATTGATTGCAGATGACATTGGGATTCTCAACCACGGGCGGCTACTGTTTGAGGGAAGCATGAATGATCTGCGTCAATACGCCCTGCAATCCGGCTTCGCTGCGGACAATCTGGAAGATGTGTTTCTTTCTATGGTTGAGAAAGATAACATGGACAGAAAGCAGAGGGCAAAATTATGAAAACGCTGGCAATCGAACTTCGGAAAGAAAAGCGAACCGGCGTGATTCCCGTGCTGCTGGCCGTTGGTGTCTTGGGAGCCGCCTACGCATTTGTCAATTTCATTGTACGGAAAGACACACTTCTGAATCTGCCGCTGGCCCCGATGGATGTCTTGTTGACCCAGCTCTACGGCATGATTATGGTGCTGAATCTGTTCGGTATCGTGGTTGCTACCTGCATGATCTACAACATGGAATTTAAGGGAAGTGCCGTAAAGAAGATGTATATGCTTCCCGTCAGCGTCCCGGCCATGTATCTGTGCAAATTTCTGATTCTAACGGTCATGTTTTTGGTTGCAATCGTGCTGCAAAACCTGGCACTTACACAGATCGGAATGACGGACTTGCCGGACGGAGCGTTTGAGATGGGTACACTGGTACGCTTTGCCGGATACTCTTTTCTCACATCCATGCCGGTACTGTCGTTTATGCTGCTGATTTCCTCGCGCTTTGAAAATATGTGGGTGCCGCTTGGAATTGGTGTTGCCGGTTTTCTGAGTGGTATGGCCCTTGCAAATTCGGGGCTGACGCTTTTGCTGGTGCATCCTTTTGTGATTATTCTGAAACCAGCAGTAGCCATGAGCGCCCAGCCTGATTCGACGGTTGCCCTTGTCGCTTTGGTGGAAACACTGTTGTTCCTTGCTGTGGGCTTGTGGCTGGCGAAGTACAGACGCTACGAGTAAGGAGGGATAATAAGAAATGAGCTTTTTGGATTTACTCAAAATCGAGTTTATGAAAGTAAAACGCTCTAAAATCGTACCCCTGATTTTCATTGCACCTTTATTGGTGGTGGTTTCCGGGGTTGCGAGTTTGAGCAACTACTTTACACCGGAATACACCAATGCGTGGCCTGCCATGTTTATTCAAAGTGCGCTGGTTTACGCCTACTATCTGCTTCCATTCAGCATGATCGTGGTTTGCGTGATGATCGCAGGACGAGAAACAGGAAATAACGGGATTCTGAAAATGCTGGCGCTGCCGGTCAGCCGCTGCGCATTATCCATTGCCAAATTCTGTGTACTTACCTTTTATCTGTTTATGGAGATGGTGGTGTTTCTTGTCGTATTTGTAATCGCTGGGTTGATTGCGACACAGGCAATGGGAGTAACAGAAACTCTGCCGATCCTATATCTTCTGAAATGGTGCTTGGGGCTGTTTCTGACTATGCTGCCGTGCATTGCGGCTATGTGGGCCATCACTGTGTTGTTTGAAAAGCCGCTTCTTTCTGTGGGATTAAATCTGCTGCTTGTGATTCCCAGTGTATTGGTTGCGAATACGCCGCTGTGGATCGCCTACCCGTACTGTTACAGCGGTTATCTCGTTTCCTGCTCTCTCCATGACTTTACAGCAGAAACTTCCGACGCCGCTTTTTCGGTGTTTCCGTTCCTGCCGTGCGCGATTGTAGTGTTTGGCCTGTTTTTCGCGCTGGCTGTCACCCGATTTGGGAAAAAAGAAATGAGGTAAAACTATGGAAAAGAAAAAACTTCAATCAGTTAGTATCGCTGCGCTCATTGTGAGCATCCTACCGCTGGCGGCTCTTGCCCCATCGCTTCTGCACCTTTCGCTGTCGGATGGAGTCCGAACCGCTTGGGCCGGAGCCAATGTCGTTTTTGTCCTGCTGGGCCTGATTCTTTCGGTGGTATGTGTGCGGAGCAGGGAAAGCCGCAGTATTATCAATATTATATCAACTGCAATCAGCGTTTTTTGGCTGCTGCTGATGGTGGGAATTGTTGCGCTTGCCATGTTCCTTACTTTCGTTCAGTGAGGAAACGGTTATGCGTAGAATTGGAAAATTTATCGGGTGCGGCCTGATCGCGGTTTCTTTGCGTTTGCACAAACCTATGACGACTTGCAGGGACACGGTAGCCGATTGGAGGTTATTTTGCCGTGTCTCGTTTGCTTTTTCAAAGCTCACATGACCTACATCAGTTAAAAAAAGCATTGCGCCTCCTCCGGGCAAGTATAACATTGCATCGGCATTATTGTTCCATGTAATTCAGTATACAGAGCAAAAGAAATCGGAGGTGTAAATCATGTTACCTGAAAATGTAAAATGGGATGCCGTGTTCCAAAGCATCGTAGACACATGGCTCCCTTTGATCGGCGTGGTTGCTGCAGCCATTGTGATTGCAGTAATTGTCCATGTGGTCAAGAAAAAAAGGAAATAAGGATTGATGAGTATACGGGAACTTATACGGCTGATTATGAGAATTTTTCAGATACAGCGTATTTGTTCGGTGGAACTTCCATAAAGAGAGAAGCCGGTAAGGAACTGTCTATTGATTGCACTTTGGAGGTTACGGAAGGTACTGCAAAAGTATTTTGGATTTCTGGATCTGATGAAGCAGTCACTTTGATTGAAGCAAGTATTCTTGATAATGTCACAAGAGAATCAGTGGAATCTACTCTTGTCAAAAATGGTAATAGGTTAGTTCGCAATTCTATTGATGTATCAGTATAAAATTAGGAGCTTTAGATAATATCACAAGGGAAAAAGATTTCAAAAACTTCTGGTAACTCTTTGAAATACGTATCATATCAATGGATACGATAATATAAATTATTTTTGTATTTGTTGATAACAGGTTTATATCGGAAAAATCGGAAAAATTGTAAATTTATTTTCTATGTAAATTTTCATTTTGTGTTATACTGTTTTATAGGATTTTGTTTCCCTTGTTTTTGCCCTTATCAGAGTTCGTAAACACTCATGGGACAATATAATACAAGGAAAACAATAAGGGAAAGCTCATCTGCGATAAACTTAGTGTTTTCAAGGACTTGAGAGATATTTGATAACAAAATATAACAGTTATTAAATCCCTTAGAATAGATAAAATCTCAATTCAAGTTTGCAGAATCAAGAAAATCGGAACTGATAAAGGAGAATAATCATATGCAAGATATAAAAAATGAAGAATATGTTACATGCCCTCGCTGCGAGAAAGAAGTCTATAAGGATGCAATAACTTGTCCGTTTTGTAACTTTGGTATTATGGCATGGATTGAAGGAGAGATTAATGAGAATGGAGAGCCAGTGAAAAAGAGTTCTAAGCAAAAATTTTATTGACCAAGAAATTAGGAGGATTCATTATGAGTGAGAAAACAGAGATTACTTTCATGCAAACAAGATTAATCCGGCTTGCTTCAGAAGAGTGGCATTTACCTGTTGAACAGATTATCCACTTGTTTAAAGAAGCCGATGTTCTTGGATATATAGAAAAATGCTATGGGATTTTTCATTGTGAAGGTGATGAAGCTGTGCTTGAAGACATTACAGAATTTTTGCAAAGGAAGGGGATAGAGATTAGTGCTTGATTTAAAAGATGGATTGGTTCTCTATCATGGAAGTTATTGTGAAGTAAAAGATCCAGATCTTGCCAAATGTGCAAAGAGAAAAGATTTTGGGCAGGAATTTTATTTAACCACATCCAAGGAGCAGGCAGAAAGTTTTTTGAGAACCTCAATAGCCAAAGCAATCGCAACCGGAACAATTGAAGAGGGACAGAAGTTTGGATATATTTCAACTTTTGAAATAGGGCTACCGCAATCCCACTGGCTTTAGACGGTGGGTTAAGGTAGCC
>OGML01001987.1_pt1 | contig 15526 bp, 9 predicted proteins | sample 1572951 | NCBI WGS metagenome assembly OGML01 (sample SAMEA2581883, study PRJEB24529) | metagenome | biome: Human gut stool | place: China | collected 2011 | reverse complement strand
TGAACGGCAAGCGGGTCGGCGATATGGTGCTTGCTCCCGGCAGCTTTACCGCAGACAAGCACCTTGGGGCACAGACCTACGATGTGACAGCGCTTGTCCGTGAGGGGGAAAACGAGCTGCTGATCGCATTGGGCGATGGCTGGTACCGCAGCACTTCCGGTGTGGATGGTGACCGCAACCTGTTCGGCAAGGAACTGGCTGTCCTGTTCCAGCTGGAAGTGGATGGCAAGGCGGTCTGCGTTTCGGATGACGACATGGAGGCCACCCAGTGCGGCCCCATCCGCCAGAATGATCTGCAGCAGGGCGAAGTGTACGATGCCCGGCGGGAAGGAAAACTGACCGGCTGGCACGGCGTGAGGACTGCGCCCAACACGCTCCCCCTCATTGGCATGAACACCGTGCCCATCCGGGAGCAGGAAGCCTTTGCGGGCAGGCTGTTCCGCACACCCAATGGAGAAACGGTTTTGGATTTCGGGCAGAATATGGCAGGCTATGTAGAGATGAAGCTGACTGCCCATGCCGGACAGAAAATCAAGCTGCTGTGCGGCGAAGCACTGGACGAGAACGGCAACTTTACGCAGGAGAACTTTCAGGACCGGAACCGCCACAAGGAGGGCGGCACGGCGCAGATGCTGGAACTTATCTGCAAAGAGGGCGAGAACCACTACAAGCCCAGCTTTACCATCATGGGCTTCCGGTACGCAAAGGTGGAAACGGACATCGACCTGACCGGCGCAGAATTTACCGCTCACGCCGTCTATTCTCAGATGCTAGTCACCGGCAGCTTTGGGTGCGGCAATGCGGATGTGAGTCAGCTGGTGCAAAACAGTGTGTGGAGCCAGAAGGGCAACTTCTGCGATATCCCCACCGACTGTCCTACCCGTGAGCGTGCCGGCTGGACGGGCGACATGGGGGTGTTCATTGAAACTGGTCTGACCCTGATGGATTGCTACCCGGTGGTGGAAAAATGGCTGGCCGAATGCCGCCTGAACCAGTACCCGGATGGACGCATGGCAAACATTGCTCCGCCCACCAGCCGCCCCGGTTATATGACCCCCATGCTCTGTATGTCGGCGGGCTGGGGCGATGCCGCCATTCTGGTGCCCTACGCTCTTTATCAGCGTACCGGCGACCGCAAGATCCTGGCAGACAACTACGAGATGATGCAGAAGTGGTATGCGTTCCTGCTGGGTCGTGCCCAGCAGACCACCGAGGAGCAACAGACCGGCGAGTACGCCCAATACACGGTTCTGAACGGTCTGGACTACGGCGAATGGTGTGAGCCGGGCATTACCCCCATGCAGGCGATGATGAACCCGCGCAAAAGCGTGGGTACGGCGTATCTGGCTTATTCCGGGCGGCTTCTGGCAGAAATTGCACAGGCGCTGGGCAAGGCAGAGGACGCAGCGCAGTACCGTGACACAGCGGAAAAAGCCCGCCTTGCCTATCATGCAGCCTTTACAGATCATGGAAAAATCACATCCGACCGGCAGTGTGAATATGTCCGTGCCATTGCATTCGGTCTGTTGGATGAAGCTGAGAGCCAAGCCGCTGCGGATACGCTGAACCAGATGGTGCTGGACAACGGCTGTCATCTGAACACCGGCTTTTTGTCCACGCCGTTCCTGTGCAAAGTGCTTGCGGAGCACGGACACACCGACACCGCTTACAAGCTGCTGCTGCAGGATACCGCCCCCAGCTGGCTCTATGAGGTCAAACAGGGCGCTACCACCGTCTGGGAAACGTGGACGGGCATTGACACCAATGGACACCCCAGTGAATCCCTGAACCATTACTCCTACGGTGCTATCTGCGGCTGGCTGTTCGGCGGTGTGTGCGGCATCCATCTGGCGGGCCAGACCCTGACCATCGCTCCCACCCCGAACCCTGCACTAGGTTGGGCAAAAGCGGTGTACGATTCCCCGGTGGGGCGCATTGAAAGCGGCTGGCAGTATGCAGGCGATGCCGTGACCTACACCATCACCGTGCCCTGTAATCTGACCGCAGAGGTTGCCCTCCCGGATGGCAGAAACCTGACCTTGCAGCCGGGAACCCATACCCTGTAACGCAGAAATATTCCCCGCAAAACACAGCGCCCCGCACCGGAAGGAGTAACCGGTGCGGGGCGTTGCTTTTATGGGGATAATGAAGAAGAAAATGATGAGAGAATGGCAGATCAGAATTTTTGTGCAAGGTATTTTGCACTGAGCTGGAAGCTCTTAACAGGGGAATTGTCTACCCAGTTGCGGTGGCTTTCCAGAATGATGGCATCTACATTCACGGCAAGTGCCTGTGTCATCAGGCTGTCCAGATCCATGTTGCCGGTGCCCAGCTCCATACTGTCGGTTTTCAGAATGGGGGTAATGGCGCTGCCGGTGATGCGGGTGCCCCGGTCGTTGATGTGCCACAGCTTCATGCGCGGGCCAAGCCGTTGCATCCACGCCAAGGCGTTTGCACCGCCCTCGGTGAACCAGTAGCTGTCAAACTCAAAGTTGACGAAGGCCGGATCGGTTTCCTCTAAAAGAATATCGTAAGCGCGCTTTTCCGCATTCACGTGGCGCAGCTCGCAGTTGTGGTTGTGGTAGAGCAGGTGGATGCCCTCTTTTTGCAGGGTCTCGCCCGCCTTGTTCAGACGTTTGGCCAGTTCGTGCATCGTGGCTTCATCGCCGTAATCAAAGCGGTACATCCCGGTGATGACCACATACTCCGTGCCAAAACTTTTTGCTTCCTCGGCCACTGCATGGGCATCCCGTTCCAGACTGCCAAGGTCGGTGTGCAGGCTGACCACCTTCAGACCGGCTTCCTGCACCAGCTTGTGCCAGTCCAGATTGCCGCCCTTGCCCACCGGCATTCCGGCGGCTTTGGTCAGCAGCTTTACCACAAAGCCAATGGGGTGGATCATAAATCCACATAGTTCAATGCCGTCGTACCCGGCGGCTTTCATGGCGGCAAGGGTCTCTTTGGCCTGCTGTTCGTTGTTCAGTACAGTGCCCAGCATAAATTGCTGCACGGCTTTGATGGGCATGATTTACCCCTCCAGTTTGAATGTCTTGCCCGGCGTGATGCCGTTTTCGTTAAAGCTGTCCACGCAGATGTAGTATTCCTGCCCGGCGGTCAGGGTGGAAAGGGTCACTTCGTCTGCATCGTAGACCAGCCAGCTCAGATAGAGCTTGTCGGGTGCAACGCCATAGCGGACATTGCAGCCCTGTGCATTTTCGATGTGCTGCCAGCTGATCTTTGCGTCCAGTGCATCCACACGAATCCCGGCGGCTTCTGCCTGTGCAGGCTTTGCGCCCTCGCCGTTGCCGAACACCCGCAGGCCGCTGATGCGCAGTGCCTGCCCATAGGGCAGTTCGCCGCCGGTCACCCGGACATACCGGGCACGGATGCCGTCGGCATATTCGTAGTAGCCGTTGGAGCACTCCCGGGCAACCGTTTCGCAAATCGTCCAGTCTGCTCCGTTCACACTGGTCTCTACCGTGTAATGGGAGATCTGCGGCCGGGTCTCGATGTGGCGGGTCTTGCGGGTATCGCCGTAGCTGTCGGCCGGGAAGTCCACCACAAGCTTTTCATCTGCCATATTTACCTGAATGGCGCGGATATCACTCTCTTTGCCAAGGTCCACGCAGAGCCATTCGCCCGGCTCTGTACCGGCGGCGCTCCACCAGCTGCGGCAGTCCTCGTTGACGGCCAGTGCCGGGCTGCTGCCCTCGGCAGTGCTGGAAGCCGTGACCGGCTTTTTGTAGCTCAGCAGCATCCATTCCGGCTGCTGGCTGGCGGCATCGAATTTGCCAGCCGGGATGCGGTGCGGGTAATCGGCAAAGTTCTGGTTGCAGTAGAGAACCCCGTCTTTGTCGAACCCGGCAGGGAACAGCCCCACCCGGCGCTCAAAGTCATAGTTGACGGAAATGCGCATGGTAGAGGCGTGCCACCAGTTGCCATAGCGGTCGGCAATGGTGCTGCCGTGGCCTGCGCCGGTGATGAATCCGCCGGGCTTTGCGGAAAACGGGTTGGATGCCTGCCGCACAAAGGGCCCCAGCGGAGAAGTGGAGGTGTATACACCATCGGCGTAAGTGTTGTACTGGGTGCCGGGGCAGGCGTATTGCAGGTAATAGAGGCCGTCATGCTTTGTCATAAAGGCACCCTCAATGTAGGGTTTGCCGATGGCGTTGAACATGGCAGTCAGGCTTTCGGCACTCAGGCCGGGGATGTTTGCCATCTGCGGCGGCAGATCCAGCTTGCCGGTTTCCGGGTTATAGAACTGCTTCATGGACTGGTACAGCACGCTGGCTTCCCGGTCCACAATGCCGTTGTTGCCGGGGCGTTCGTAGCCCAGTACGGTTTCATTGCCGAAGATCAGCTCCTGCTTTTCACCGATGGGGGTCATGGTGTCCGGGTCCATCTCCACGCCGTAGATGGGCGTAGTATTGGAGCAGCCCCAGTAGAAGTACACCCGGCCATCATCATCGCAGAACAGGTCCGGGTCCCAGAAAGCAAAGGGCGCAGATACTTCGGTAAACGGCTCGGTCAGGGGGTCAGCGGTGCGCAGAATGGGACAGTTGCGCCCCTTGCGGCTGGCGCAGAAGTACAGGTGATCGCCCACCTGCCGCACATCGGGGGCATAATCGTAGATCAGCAGATCCGGGTCTGCATGGAAGTCCCAGTGCAGCAGGTCGTCCGAATACCAGAAGCCCGCCGACATGGAAACAAAGAGATAATATTTGCCCTTGAAGGATACCAGCGTGGGGTCTGCACCCTCCCGGAAACCTGCTGTACGGGGGCCTTCCTTCATGTGCTGGTAACGGTAGCCCAGATCAAGGGGATTACAATAGGTTTGTTTCATCGAATCACTCCTTGGAAATGCCCTGCAATACACGGTTCAGCTGCTTGATGTCCTCTTCCGAAGCGCCGGCCTGCATCAGCATGGATTCAATGGTCATCCGCCGCATGGCACGCTCCATCATCGCCACCAGAGCCGGGTTGTCCTTCACGGCGGCGGCAACATCTCCGCGGGCAGCGGCGGCTTTATCAGAGATCTGCTTCAGGATGGGACCAACTTTCGGGTCTGCCGTGGCGGCAGCCATGTTGTCCTTGACCGACCAGCAGCTTTCGTCCAGCTCGCCGTCAAACCAGTTGGTCACGTTCTTGCGGTTGTCCATGGCGTAATCCGGGTTGGGGGCGTCCACCTTGTTCACCAGGATCACGCTGCTGTGCTCACCGGAGCGTGCCTCAATGCTGTGTTTGCCGGTGATGGGCAGCTGGAAGGTGAACACCTTGTCGCCCTTACGGGTCTCCACCAGCTGACCGTCCTTGTACAGCGAGACCTCCGGCAGATTGGAGTAGACCTTGATCTCAGTCACATCCTCGGCGCGGTCTACATAGCGGCTGCCGCACAGGTGCACGAACGGCTCCTTGCTCCAATAGGCCTTGTAGAGATAGAAGGGGTCTTTTTTGAGCTTGCGGTCAAAGGTGACAAGTCCCTTCTGGTTCTCGCCGTGCTTGCCGCCCTCATCACGGCCATCGGCGGCAAAATCGAACATATTCCACACATGGGTCGCCCACAGCCACGGACGAGCGGCGATCATCTTTGCGATATGCTCATGGTAGACGCACTGATAACTCTCGGTGTAATCGCCCTTTTCCGGGTGGCTGCTCTGGTACTGGGGGTTGGCATCTGCGCCGTACTCCGAAAAGCCGATGCAGCGGTCAGGGTAATCGGCGTGGTACTTGTCAAAGAACTCGTCGTTCTGCTCCAATTCGCCCAGATACCAGCCGAAGTAGAGGTTGTAGCTGTTCACATCGGGAATTTCCAGAATGGGACTGGTGGTCTCCAGCATAAACACGTTTGCCATGGTGGTCTTGCGGGTGGGGTCCAGCTTGTGCGCCAGCTCGTTCAGCAGACGGTGGTTTTCCAGCAGATCCTCGTTGACAGCAGAAGCAGCGGTGATCTCGTTGGACAAGCCCCACACGGCAATGCAGGGGTGGTTGTAGTTCTGGACGATCAGCTCTTCCATCTGGGTCAGGGTGTTGGCACGGCCGTTGGTCATGTGCATGGTGATGTAGGGGATCTCTGCCCAGATGACAAGACCCTTTTCATCACACAGGTCGTAGAAATACTGTGCGTGCTGATAGTGTGCCAGCCGGATGGTGTTGGCACCCATTTCCAGAATGATGGAGATATCCTCCTCCATCATTTCGTTGGTCAGGGCAATGCCCGCACCTTTTCGGTCCTGGTGGCGGGAAACACCGCGCAGCGGATATTCCCTGCCATTCAGGATAAAGCCCTTCTGGGGGTCGATCTCAAACTTGCGGCAGCCGAACCGGGCGGAGGTCTCCTCGCCATTGTCCAGCTTGGCAGATACGGTGTAGAGGAAGGGGTCGTCCACGCCATCCCACAGATGGGCGTTGTTCAGTGTGAAAACAACCTTTGCGGTGCCCTTTTCCACCGGGGCGGTGAGGGTCTGACCCTCCAGTGCAAAGGTCACGGTCTGTGCGCCCACCACGGCGGCTTCCACGGTGACCTCGGAGGTCTTGGCGGAAAGGTCGGTGACGATGGGGGTCACCTTCAGTGCCGGTGCGCCATTAGCGGGCAGGGCAAAGTGCTCTGCCGGGACAATGTGCAGGGTCACATCCCGGTAAATGCCGCCGTAGAAGGTAAAATCGGCTTTCTGGGGATACACGGTGTCGTTGTCGCGGTTGTCCACGGAAATTGCCAGCAGATTTTCCTCTTTGAGGTGGTCGGTCAGGTCTACCCGGAAGGTGGAGTAGCCGCCCTTGTGCTCGGCCAGCTTTTCACCGTTCAGGTAGACGGCGGCGGTCATAGCTGCGCCGTCCAGCTGCAAAACAGCCTTGCCGCCTGCCGGGATGGCGGGCTTTGCCAGGGCCAGCGTATACCAGCAGGTGCCGCGGTAGTAATCGTTGCCGCCGTCCTGACCGTCCACTGCGTTCCAGGTGTGGGGCAGAGCAATGGCCTCACCCATAACAGCGGTGGGGATGCCGGGGTTCTCCTTGGTAAAATGCCAGTCGCTCTGATTCAACAGGATGGTCTTGCTCATGGTAAAAACTCCTTTATAAAAGATGGATGGAATCAGCAAAGACCGAAAGAGCGTATGAGCCCTTTCGGTCTTTGCAGGGTGTTACTGCATCTGTTCTGCAATTACTTCATGACGAAGGGCTTCTTTCTTATCTGCGATGCGCTTCTGGACGTTGACCATTTCTTCCTTGGTCAGCGGGCAGCCCAGCATGGCGATCAGGGTGATGGCCCAGCCCAGCATGGGCAGACCGAACTTGATGGCAAGGGTCATCCAGAAGATGCCGCTGGTGTAGGGATCCGTGGGCTGGGGCATGGTGGTGGTGTAACCCAGAAGGGCGACCGCACCGGTGGCGATGACAGCAGCCACCGAGGTGATGAGCTTGTCCACCAGACTGTAAGTACCAGAAACGACAGCCGGGATATAGCGGCCGCTGCGGTCCAGCTCGTAGTCGATAGTATCGGCCATGTAAGAAGTGTTGGAGGTGGTAATGCACATCATGGAACCGTTCTGCAGCAGAGTCAGCAGGACGTAAACGATCATGTTCCAGCTGCCGATCACACCGATCTGACGAGTGTCGGTAAAGATGAAGAACAGGAACAGCACAGAGGCGATGGCCATGCTGACGCAGGTCCAGGTCACGATGCCCTTCTTGCTGCCATTTTTGCCCACATACTTTGCACCGAAGGCCGCAAAGAAGATGGAAGGCACCATGCTGATCACGCCAAGGGTGGTAGCAAGACCCATGTTGCCGATGAGGATGCCGTTCAGCATCGTGTTGATGATGGCCTGGCTGCCTACCTGCTGTGCCAGCTTATCGGAAGCGTTGGAGGCGATGTAGCACTGCAGGGGCTTGTTGTGCTTGAGCACCTCAAGAATATCCGCAGTTTTCAGCGGCTCGTGTTTTTTGCTGGTGCCCTCGAAGTTTTCGGGCTTATCGTAGGCGGAGATACCGGCGCAGACGATCAGGGTGCCGATACCGGCAATGATCAGCACGATGGTGCAGACCGTGCTGAGGAAATCCTGATTAAAGGTGCCGCCGCACTTGGGCAGGATGACGGTGTAGATCAGCATGCTCATGCCCATGGGCACGAAGTAGTTCAGCGCAGTGCTCCAGACACCGATGGTGGGACGCTGGCGGGGATCGTTGGTCATAATAGCCGGCAGGGTCTGGGCGGTCATGTTGGTGACGGTATAGCCGATGATGTAAATAATGTAGGTCAAAACGAACACCGGCAGGCCGAAGCCTTTGCTGGAGCACAGGTTGAACATACACAGCAGACCGACAGCCTCGATCAGGTAGCCGCTGATCAGCAGAATGCGCAGCTTGCCGAAACGGGTGTTGACGCGGTCGTAGATGAACGCCAGCATCGGGTCGGTAAAGCCGTCCAGAATGCGGGCCAGCATCAGGATGAGACCGACGGTTGCAGTGGTGATGCCGTAGCCGATGCTGGCAGAATAACTGGCCATACCGATCAGGGAATAGATGCTCATGCCCACAAAAGCGTTGCAGGCGTAACAGATGATCTGCCAGAGCTTTGCACGGCGGTACTGGACGCCGTCTACTTCACTGGCACTGGGTTTCTTTTGGAACATAATGATTTTCCTCCTTTTTGTGTGAACTGAGTTCCGCTTTTTCTGACACCAGAATAACAGAATGCAACAGCCACTGCCGGATGAAAAACGATAGTTAAGGATAAAAATTCGTGCAATAATTTGCGGTGTGTGAATTTGCGCCCGCATTCACGATTTATTGTCCCATAGGGGCAAAACAGGTCTGCTACAATAGTCTCAACAAGCAACACGCAGGAAGGGAGAACCATCATGCAGAAATTTGAAAAAGGCTTTTTCATCGGTGCTGCAACAGCAGCCCATCAGGTAGAGGGCAACAATACGAATAGTGACTACTGGGCACAGGAACAGCTGCCCCATTCCAGCTTTACGGAGCCCAGCGGCATTGCCTGTGACCATTATCATCGGTACGAAGAAGATATCAAGCTCTTGGCCGATGCCGGGCTGAACGCCTACCGCTTTTCTATCGAGTGGGCACGGGTAGAGCCGGAGGAAGGAAAGTTCGATCCGGAAGCCATCGAGCATTACCGCAAGGTGATCGCCTGCTGCAAAGCGCATGGTGTAGAACCCATCGTCACCCTACTGCACTTCACCAGCCCGAAATGGCTCATCTGCAAGGGCGGCTGGGAAACCGAAAGCACCGTAGAGGATTTTAAACGTTATGTGACCTATGTGATGGAACAGCTGGGCAGCGAGCTGCGCTATGTCTGCACCATCAACGAGGCCAATATGGGCTTGCAGCTTGCCGCGATCTCCAAGCGGTTCCGTCTGATGGCAGAACAGGCTGCCCAAAATGCCGCATCGGCCGGAAAGTCTGCCGAGGGCACGGTGCAGGTGGGCATGAACTTCCAGAAGATGATGGAAAACATGAAGTATGCCGCCATGGAGAATGCACAGGTGTTCGGCACACCCCAGCCGAAGATCTTTGTCAGCGAGCGCACCCCGGAAGGTGATCTGCTGGTGATGCGTGCCCATGCAGCCGCACGGGATGCCATCAAAGCCCTCTGCCCGCAGGTCAAGGTGGGTCTGACCCTTTCGCTGCACGACTTGCAGGCACAGCCCGGCGGCGAAGCCTTTGCCGAGGCCGCATGGCAGGAGGAGTTCACCCATTATCTGCCTTATATCAAAGACGATGATTTTCTGGGTGTGCAGAACTATACCCGCACCCTTTATGGCCCGCAGGGGCAGCTGCCGGCACCGGAGGGCGCAGAACTGACCCAGATGGACTACGAGGTCTATCCGCAGGCACTGGAACACGTCATTCGCAAGGTGGCAGAGGAATTCAAGGGTGACCTGATCGTGACCGAAAACGGCATTGCCACCGCCGATGATACCCGCCGTGTGGCATTTATCCGGCAGGCACTGGATGGCGTGCAGCACTGCATCGCCGACGGCATCCCGGTGAAGGGATACTTCCATTGGAGCCTGATGGACAACTTTGAGTGGCAGAAGGGCTATGCCATGCAGTTTGGACTGATCGCCGTGAACCGCGAAACGATGGAGCGGACAGCAAAGCCCAGCCTTGGGGTGCTGGGTAGTTACACAGAAAGATAAGCTGCAATAGCAAAAAACAGGCTGCGGAAGATGCTTCTTGCAGCCTGTTTTGGCTCAGCGGGAAAGATGCAGACCATGGACACCATCCGCAACCACGGCGGCGATCACATCAATTTGTTTTTGTGCCAGTTTTGCGTCGGTGTTCAGAAGCCCGGAAAGACCGTTCATTACAAAAATCAGGATCGCACCGACATTTTCATATTGGGATGGTTCCATGTTTGCGAGTTTGATTTGTTCCAGAATCGCATCACGCAAATGCTGTGTAAAGCGGTTCATCGCGGATGCAGGAACCACACCGAGATAATCGGTCGCCTGCTGGAGATTAGCAAACATCTCCCGCACAAAAGCCTCCGGCGTATCCAGCAGCTGCTGTGCGCCGCCCATATTGTCGCAGACGAGCTGGACCGTTTGCCGCTCCATTTCGGCGGTGAGGGCATCCAGCGTTTCATAGTGGGAATAAAAGGTCGTTTTGTTGATCTCGGCCCGTTCGGCAATTTCTTTGACCGTGATCTTTTCGATCGGCTTCTCCCGCAGCAGGGCAACAAACGCTTTCTGAATGGCACGCTTCGTTTTTTTGACCCGGATATCCATAGAATTCCTCCATCAATTGATTTCATAAAGGGTGCTTAACCAACGCTTTGAACGTGATTCGTTGCTTAAACACCGGACACGCCGGAAACTGCTGATTGCAGCTCCTGCGCCACAGTGTTATTATAGCACCACAGGGATGGATAAGCAACTGATGGTTGCAAATCTGATTCGTAAATACGATAAATCATCGGGAGACCATCCACGATGAAGTGGAATGGCTGAAGCAGAACAATATGATCTGAGAAAAAGGAGAGTATATAGGATGGATTTTAACAGTGTCAAAGGCAAAGTGGCCATCGTCACCGGCGCAAGCCGTGGCATCGGCCGGGCCATTGCCGAGTGCTTTGGCGAAAACGGCATGAAGGTGGTCTGTGCAGCCCGCAGTGCAGAGCAGGGGCGGGCTGTGGCAGATGGCATCTGCGCCAAGGGCGGCGATGCCATCTTTATCCAGACCGATTGCAGCAAGGCTTCTGCCATCAAAGAACTGGTGGATAAGACGGTGACGCACTACGGCAAGCTGGATGGCGTTGTCAGCAACGCAGGCATCGGCATGGGCGGCACACCGCTGCATGAGTATGAGGTAGAGGATTACGAGAAGATCTTCTCCCTGAACAGCGAGGGCGTCTTTGCCGGGATGAAGTACGGCGCAGAGGCCATCCTCAAGAGCCACAGCGAAGGCGGATTCCTCATCAATGTGGCATCGGTGGCGGGTCTTGTGCCCCAGCGTGGACAGGCGCTGTACAGTGCCACCAAGTTCGGCGTGGTCGGCATGACCCGCGCAGCGGCGCTGGATTACGCAGAATACGGCATTACCGTCAACGCCATCTGTCCCGGCTACACCAGAACCAGCATTTTCGGGGATGCACCGGCTGCGGCCATGGACTTCTTTGCAGCCGACTGCCCGGCAAAGCGGATGGGCGACCCGGAGGAGTGCGCTGCATTGGCACTTTTCCTTGCCAGCGGTCTGGCACGGTACATCACCGGTGCAGCCATCCCGGTGGACGGCGCACTGTCTGCCGGACACCAGAGCATCAGCAGCTGGAAGCACCCGGAAATTTTGACCGGCGGCAAGCTGAACAGCCAGAGCACGATTGCAGCACTGATGGAAAACGAGGCCGCAAAAGCCATCGTGGAGCAGTACCTGCCCGGTTTTGCCGATAACCAGCAGGCAAAAGCTGCCTACGGCATGACCTTTGGCAAGATCGGCCCTATGCTGGGGCTGCCGGAAACGGCGCTGAAAGCACTGCTGGATGCGCTGGACAACCTGTGACCGAAGCAGCTCGGAAAGCCTCTTTGACAGGGGCTTTCGTTCTGCCTGCGTGCGGTTGATTTTTGGGAGGAGACCATGAAAAACGAAGCACTTTTCCGTACCGGCTCTGTCTGGAAATCCATCATTTCCATGGCGGTGCCCTCCATTATCATTATCCTTGTCATGGTGCTGTACAACATGGCGGATATGTTTTTTGTGGGCTGTCTGGGCGATACCGCACAGGTGGCGGCGGTCTCCGTTGTGGGGCCGGTGTTTTCGATCCTTTCGGCAGTAGCGACCATGCTTGGCGCAGGCAGCAGCGCCATCATTGCACGCTGCTTTGGCGCAGGCGAGATCGAGCAGGGCAAGACTTGCTCCTCGCTCTGCTTCTGGAGCAGCTTTTTTCTGGGCGTTCTGGTCAGCATCGGTCTGCTGGTGAGCAGAGTGCCGCTTCTGGGGGTGCTGGGCTCAAATGCAGAATTTTTTCCCTATGCAGAGCGGTATCTTCAGGTCCTTGCACTGGGTGCGCCGCTTTTTATCCTGTCCAACAGCATGGCGATGCTGGTGCGTGCAGAGGGCGCAGTAAAAGAAGGCCTGATCGGCAATCTTCTGGGCACGCTGGTCAACTGCATTTTTGACCCGCTGTTCATTCTGGTGCTGAACTTCGGCGTCAGCGGTGCGGCTGCTGCCAGTGTGCTGGGCAATCTTGTGGCAACGGGCTGCTATCTGCGCTACATCGTCAAACACGGCACGGTGCTGACCATTGATCTCCGTCCTGCCCTGAAAAAACCGCAGATGCTGGGTGAGATGCTGGCCATTGGTCTGCCCAACGGGATCAGCAGCCTGCTGGCAGGGTTTGCCTCCTCCTTCAGCAACCGGCTGCTGGTGACCCACGGCACGGCGGCGGTCGCAGCCATGGCGGCAGCGGGCAAGACGACCATGATCATCAGTATGATCGCCATGGCGATCTGCATGGGGTGCCAGCCGCTTCTGGCGTACAGCTACGGCGCAGGCGACACGAAGCGCCTGAAGCAGCTTTTGAAAGATCTGATCCTGCTGACCGTTGTTTTTGGTGTTCTTGCCGGGGCGGCCAGCTTTGCCGGACGCAATGCCCTGATCGGGATGTTCATCAAGGAAGAAGGAGCATTCCGTCTGGGGACGCAGTTGGTGGTCTATCTGGTGCTGGGCAGCCCGGTGATCGGTCTGACCTATCTGGCAACCAGCCTGCTGCAATCCGTGGGCAGGGCAAGTGGTGCGGTGGTGCTCTCTCTTTTGCGGCAGGGGCTGCTGCTGATCCCGCTGCTGTACCTGATGAATGCGCTTTGCGGGGTGCAGGGCATTGCGGCGGCGCACCTGATGGCAGACGTGGGCGCTGCGGTCATCTCTGCAGGCATCCTGCTGCACTGGCTCCGGGCATCGGTAGAAAAAACGGCAGAAGTATGATATACTGTTTCCATCAATGAGCCGGAGGGATTAGGCATGGATGTTCTCCAGAATATGATGCTGTTTTCCGAGCTTGTCAAGTGCGGCGGAAATGTATATACATGGTGCTATGATGCACAAGGTGTGCTCTTGCGGAGCAACTGCCCGGACGAGGCATTTCTTGCCAGTGCATTTGAACTGTTCGGCTGCAAACAGCGGATGCTGGAGCATGGGGATCGGGACGATGTACCCGTTACCTTGGGGACGGCATTGGGTCTTTTGTGGGGCGCAGCCTTTGAAAAGGAAGAGGGAGAACTGAAGCGTGTCTGGGTCATCGGGCCGGTGTTCTATCAGGATGTGACAATGCGCGGGATCGAGGAAGGGCTGAAATATTACAGCAAGCTGGAGATCAGTGTGGCATGGACGATCCAGCTTTACAAAGCCCTTGAAAAAGTTCCTACCCTGCAAAACACCATTATGAACCGCTATCTGCTGATGATGCACTACTGCCTGACCGGGCAGCGGCTGGAGCTGAGCAGTGTGAACAGCAGTGCAGCACAGGACGAACGGCTGAAAAGCGATGCGATTCCCCATGACCGGCATAAGATCTGGATGGCGGAGCAGGGAATGCTGCAAATGGTCCGCACCGGAGATCTGAATTACAAGCAGGCACTTTCCAACAGTATGAGCATGAGTGCAGGCGTGCCGGTGCAGAGCAGCGATGTTCTGCGCCAGAGCAAGACTTCCATCATCGTGTTCACTTCGCTGGTGTGCCGTGCTGCCATTGAGGGCGGTCTTTCCCCGGAGGAGGCGTACTCGCTGGGGGACAGCTACATTCAGACGGCGGAAGCGGCAAAATCGTTGGATGAACTGAGCCCGCTTGCAATGATGATGTACGATGATTTCATTCGGCGTGTCCACAAACACCGGACGAACCCCAACCTCAGTATGCAGATCCAGAAATGTGTGGATTATATCGAGATGAATCTGGACAAAAAGATCGTGGCGGAAGATCTTGCCGCTCTGGTGGGCTACACAGAATACTACCTCACCCATAAATTCAAGGAAGAAACGGGTCTGAGCGTCACGAACTATGTGAAGTTTGCAAAGGTCGAACGCGCGAAGGTTCTTCTGAAAAGCACAACGCTCAGCGTCCGGGAAATTTCCGAGCAGCTTGGCTTTGCCACCCGCAATTATTTCAGCGCAGTCTTTCAGCAGGTCACCGGAAAAACGCCCATGGAATTCCGGGAAACTTAGGTGGAGCGGTAACGATGAATGCCGGTGCATATGGTGGGGAAATGAAGGATGTTCTTAAGTGGGTTAAGGTACTTGATAATGAAGGAAACATTATTACACTTGATGCATCTGAGCTTGAAATGGGATACAGAACAAGCATTATTGAGAAGAAAGGTTATATTGTTCTTCAGGCAAGAATTGGTCTTAACATTGAATTCTCAGAGGATATTGGTTTGATTATGCAGATGTTTATGCAGAAGAGAAGAGCAAGTCAGCCACTTGAATATCCAAGTGCAGGAAGTGTATTTAAAAATCCGGAAGGTGATTCTGCTGGTAAATTAATTGATGAATGTGGTTTAAAAAATTTATCTATCGGAGGAGCAAAAATAAGTGATAAACATGCAAATTTTATAATTAACTATGAATTTGCTAAAAGTAGTGATATAATAAAGTTAATCGAAGAAATAAAAAAAGAAGTAAAATTAAAAAAGAATATAGATTTAGAATTAGAACAAATAATAATTAAATGGTGATTAGTGTGGCAAAGAAGAAAGTAAAAAGAAAGATAAATAAAAAAGCATGGTTAGTTATGCTCTTGACATTATATTTAATTATAATGGCTTTTTACTATTGTTTTAATTTGCCAATAAAAAATATTGTTATCAAAGGAAATAACATAATAACAGATGATGAAATATTAAACGTATCAGAACTAAGTGATGCAAAATATATGTTTAAAATAAATTCAAGAAATATTAAAAAAAGAATAAAAACATTAAGTATAATTAATGATGTAACAATAAATAAATCATTAAGTGGAAAACTTGAATTAACCATAACAGAAAAAAAAGTATTATATTATAGTGTATTA
>OGML01001966.1_pt1 | contig 15641 bp, 11 predicted proteins | sample 1572951 | NCBI WGS metagenome assembly OGML01 (sample SAMEA2581883, study PRJEB24529) | metagenome | biome: Human gut stool | place: China | collected 2011 | reverse complement strand
TTGCTTCAATATTGTCTTCACTCCCTGTATACTTTCTTTTTCCGGTTTGATCCGTTTGCCTCCTTTGGGTATTACCTCTATGAAATTATTATCCAATGTGGTAATTCTCTTCAGCACCTTGTTGACCATTATTTTGTAGTCCTCCCTGAAGCGTCCTAGAAAATCGATAAGGACCAGTCCGTCTACACCTCCATAAGGATGATTGCTTATCGTGATAAATGCACCGTCATTCAAGGTACGGATGCTTTCCAGTTTTTTTATTTCATAGGTGATACCCAAATCCTTCAGAATGGCATTCGTGAAGTCCGGGCCTTCCAGAGACTGATGTTTGTCGTACAGCTCATTGATGCTGGATACACATAGAATTTTCATAAGCTCTCTGGCCAAGGCTTCTCCACACTTCCCATTGAAGAGAGTGGAATATTCCTGCAAGTCACTGATTGTCAAAACTGGCATACTCAATCGATTTTTGTTACATGATATGTGAGAATTCCTTTTGTATTACTGAGGGCAAGTCTCAGTGGATACTTTTCCCCTGCATGTATCTTCCTGTTATTGGCGGTTTAATATTTCCATAAACTCATCTCCCGTAATTGTTTCTTTTTCCAGAAGAAATTCAGACAGTTCGTCCATTTTCCTGCGATTGGCTTTGATGATTCCGGTTGCCTTATGGTACGCCGTTTCAATGATCTCCCGTACTTCGCTATCGATATCAGAAGCCGTGGCAGGTGAACATGAAAGCGTGGTGTCCCCTCCCAAATAGGCATTGTTGACCGTTTCAAGTGCCATCATTCCATATTTTTCGCTCATGCCATAGCGTGACACCATGGCTCTTGCAAGACGGGTGGCCTGCTCAATGTCGTTGGAAGCCCCGGTCGTTATTATGTCAAATACAACTTCCTCTGCTGCACGTCCACCTGTATATGTGGTAATTTTATCCAATAGTTCCTTTTTGGATACAACTCACTGTTCCTGGCTGTCTACTTGCATGGTATATCCTAATGCACCGGACGTGCGGGGAATGATTGTAATCTTGTGTACCGGTGCTGAATGTGTCTGCATGGCCGCTACCAAGGCATGTCCGATCTCATGGTAGGCGATGATTTTCTTTTCCCTTTCGGATATTACCATACCTTTTTTCTGGGCACCGGCAATGACAGTTTCTACTGATTCCTCCAAATCTGAAGTGCTTACACGTTTTTTCCCGTTTCTTACGGCACGCAATGCAGCCTCGTTTACAATATTGGCAAGTTCCGCACCGGATGAACCAGCCGTAGCCCTTGCTATCAGACCGACATCTATGGAGTCATGTTTTATGCTTTTCAGATGTACATTAAGTATGGCTTTTCTGCCTTCCAGGTCGGGCAGGTTCATAATGATTCTTCGGTCAAACCGGCCTGGACGGAGCAGGGCATTGTCCAGACTTTCCGGACGGTTGGTAGCTGCCAGAATAACGACTCCTTTTTGTCCGTCAAAACCATCCATTTCGGTTAGTAACTGATTCAAGGTTTGTTCCCTTTCATCATTGCCTCCCATCGGGCCGGAGTTCCTTTTCTTGCCGATAGCGTCTATCTCATCGATAAAGATTATCGAGGGTGAATTTTTCTTCGCTTCATTGAAAAGGTCGCGCACACGGGAAGCGCCGACACCGACATACATCTCGACGAAATCCGAGCCGGAAATCGAGAAGAAAGGCACGTTAGCTTCGCCCGCGACAGCCCTTGCAAGCAAAGTTTTACCTGTACCGGGAGGGCCGACGAGCAGAACGCCGCGCGGTATTCTCGCGCCTAGCTTATTGAAATGCGAGGGATCTTTGAGGAAATCGACTATCTCGCTGAGTTCCTCTTTCTCTTCGTCAGCGCCCGCGACATCATCAAACGTTGTTTTGCGGCTCTCGTCCTTTGCGCGCTTGACACGCGCCTTGCCGAACGAAAGGGTGCGGTTATTCTCGTTGTTCATGGCGTTGTTCATCTTGCGGAACATATAGAACAGAAGTACGCCGAGAATGACGAGCATGAGAAGCGTCGGGACGATATTGAGAAGCAGTGCGCCGGTTGAGCCGGTCTCGTACTGCGCCTTTATCGGGGCGTCCGGATGCGCTCTGTTATATGCGATAACGCCGTTGTGTATGTCCTCCTGGAACATACTGACGTTCGGGACGGTGTAGATATATACCTTGTTGTCGCCCTTGAGCTTGAACTCAAGCGCGCCGCTCGACATATTCAGATCGTATTCCATGACCTTCTTGTCGTCAAAATACTGCACGACCTGATAATACTCAAGCTTTTCCTTCTTCTGCTGTCTTGCATAGAGGGAAACACCGGAGATTATAAGGACGGGTATAAGAATATACGGTATCCATGCCAGCGCTTTTCTTGCGCCGCTGTTGATGTCTTTCTTGTTATTTTTCAAACGTCAAATCACTCCTATGACTGCCGAAGTTTTCTTGAATGAGCCGCTCTTACTTCTCATAGACCGAACGGCTGAGCACGCCGAGGAAAGGCACGTTGCGGTACTTCTCGGCATAGTCGAGACCGTAGCCGACAACGAACTCGTCGGGCACTTCCGTTCCCGCATAGTCCGCCTTGAGATCCTTTATCATGCGGCGCTCGGGTTTATCGAGGAAGGTGCATATCTTTATGCTCGCGGGTCTGCGCGCTCTGAGCATCTCGGATATGTAATGGAGGGTCTTGCCGGAATCGAGGATATCCTCGACCAGAAGCAGATCGTAGCCCTCTATAGGTCTGTCAAGGTCTTTGATTATCTTGACTTCGCCGGAGCTTTCGGTTCCCGAGCCGTAGCTCGAAACCGCCATAAAGTCTATCTCACAGGGTATCGTTATCGCCCTCATGAGATCCGCCATGAACACGACAGAGCCTTTAAGGACGCTGACCATGAGCAGCTTTTTGTCCTTGTAGTCCTCGCTTATCTGCCTGCCGAGGCGGGAGACTATCCCGTGTATCTGCTCTTCGCTGAGCAATACTCTCTCTATATCCTCTATCATTGCTTTTTCCTCCGTATTATAAGCACATTTTCAGTGTTTTTTCCGACGTGGCAGCGTCTGTCCGCACCGAATCCCTCAACCCACAGCACACCCGACTCGTCGCGCAGCACTGCGACATCGCAGCGGCTCTCCGGCGGGACATGTGCCTCATTGAAAAGTTTTTTCAGGCTTTTTGTGCATCCGCGCTTTGCAAGGGTCAGTTTATCGCCCGCGCGGCGGCTCCCGACTTGAACTTTTCCATTTATTCTATCACAATCAATGCAATAATCCAACATATCTTTGTGAATTTTTTGTGTATCAAAGAAAACTTTTTTGTTAACCCGACAAATTGAAACGCGCCCGTTATGGCATACAGAGCCGTTTATGCACTCGGGTTCGACATCTTCGGACCACTCTTCGCTCATCTTTGCGGGAGTTTTGAAGCGAATAATATCGCCGTCCGAGACGGCAAAAATATCTGGCGACAGCTGAATTTTCCCGCCGCCTTGGAGAATATTTTCAACGGCGTTTACAGTCTTGAAGTCCGCCGACTTCGGGCATACATTTTTAATAGCGCCGAGCAGAGTGCGGCGGCGTATCGCCGGATGAGCCGAAAGCAGAGCTTCGCATGAGAAACCGCCGTCTTTTTTGGCGGACGCCAGAAGCGACTTCGTTTCGCACTCAAGAAAATCCTCATCAAGTGCTGCATTCTGAGAAAAGTGCGAGGCGTTCTCTTCAAAAGCGGAGTTTATCTCCTTGAGCGCCGGGACTGCGATATGGCGAATTTTATTGCGGCTGTAATCGAGAGTCAGATTGGTGCTGTCCGTCACGAAATCGAGAGAATTTTCGCGGCAAAAAGCTTCGATATCCTCTCTCGTGCAGAATATCAGCGGTCTTATAATATTCCCGCGAACGGGCGGTATGCCGCACAGACCTTTCAGCGACGAGCCGCGCGCGAGGTTAAAGAGCATCGTTTCGGCATTGTCGCTCGCGGTATGGGCGGTTGCGATCTTCGCGTTTTTGTCTATCGATTCAAAAAACTCATAGCGCACTCTTCGCCCGCACTCTTCGCAGGTCTCTCCGCTCTGTTTTGCAAGTGCTGCGACATCGGCATGTAGGACTTCAAAGCGAAGAGAGTTCTTTTCGCAGAAGGAGCGCACATATTCCTCGTCGCGCCGCGCCTCCTCACCGCGCAGCCCGTGGTTGACATGGGCGACGGTCAGGGACAGCGAATACCGCTCGCTTATTTTCATAAGAAAGAGCAGCATTGCCATTGAATCGGCACCGCCCGAGACCGCGGCTATGACCGCAGCTCCCGGGCTGAGCATATTATATTTTTCCACGGCGCTGAGCGCTTTATCAAGCATTCTGAATCTTCTCCACGCCCATGAACAGAGTGTGATCCGCATCCCAGATGAAATCGACGGTCTTTGTCGGACCGTGTCTGTTCTTGGCAACAATGACCTCGACCTCGTTGGCAACGGGCGCGGTGGGCGCGGGCTCATCGTCGCCGTCCGGGTCGTCTTTTTCGTTCTTGTAATATTCCTCACGGTAGAGCATGAGGACTATATCCGCATCCTGCTCGATAGAGCCCGATTCACGCAGATCGGACAGCTGAGGACGGTGGGATTTTCCCCTGCCCTCGGTACCTCTGGAGAGCTGGGCGCAGCAGATGACGGGGATGTTCAGATCCTTCGCCATGAGCTTGAGGCTTCGGGTTATCTCGGTAACCTCCTGCACGCGGCTTTCGACCTTTGTGCCGGAGCGGATGAGTCCGAGGTAATCTATAATAATGCAATCGACGTTCTTGAGTCTGCGTGCGCGCGCTTTCATCTCGGCGACGGTTATCGTGCTCGTATCGTCAAAATACAGCTCGCAGTCGTTGAGCGAAGCGGTAGCAAGTCCGAGGCGGGTCCAGTCATCGGTATCGAGCTGACCTGTTCTCATCTTTGTGCTGAGCACGCGCGCTTCGGTGGAGAGCACTCTCTGCGCAAGCTGCTCTTTCGTCATTTCGAGCGAGAAGAAGAGTATCTTTTTCTTCGCTTTAACGGCGACGTTTCTCGCAATATTCAAGGCGAAGCTTGTCTTTCCCATTGCGGGGCGCGCGCCGATAAGTATAAGGTCGGATTTGTTGAGTCCGGCGATAACATCGTCAAGATCCCTGTAGCCGGTTGAGATTCCCTTGAACGCTTCCGCGCCCTCGGAGCTCAATTTTTGCAGGGTATCATAGACCTGATTGACTATTATGTCGCTGAGCTTCGACGGGCCTGTGCTCGTCTTGCCCTGACGGATATCGTATATCCTCTGCTCCGCCGCGTCGAGGAGCATATCCGCGCTGTCGGTCTGGGCGACGGCGTTGTCGATAGTCTCCTGCGAGACGGTGATGAGGGTGCGCATGAAATATTTTTCGCGCACTATCTTGGCATATGACTCGACATTTGAAGTGGTCGGCACGCTCTGAGCGAGCTGGAACAGATAGTTCTTGCCTGCCGCCTCGTCATATGTTCCGTTATTCTTGAGCGTTTCGAGAATAATGAGCGGATCAATCTTGTTGCCGAGCGCATCGAGACTCACCATGACGGAGAAAATCTCTTTGTGCTGCGGGAGATAGAAATACTCCGGGCGAAGATAGATCAGCACCTGCGGCATACAGTTCGGATCCATCAGCACGCATCCGAGCACCGCCTGCTCCGCCTCAAGGCTGAAGGGCATCTGATACCCCTCGGGCAGGGTTAGGTTATTCACATCCACTTTTGTTAGATCCTCCGGTTTTCAGCAATTATTCCTCGCCCACGCTGACATAGACGGTTGCGTTGACGCCGTTATATACCTTCACTTCGGCGCTGAATGTGCCGAAAGACTTGATATCCTCCATGGACACCTTTCTCTTGTCGACCGAGACGCCGAACTGGCGGCTTATCGACTCGGCAACTTCTTTTGCGGTGACGGAGCCGAAAATTTTCCCGCCCTGACCCGCTTTTGCGGTGAGCTTGACGGTCTTGCCGTTTATCTTCGCGGCAACTTCCTTGGCGTTCTTGAGCTCGGTTTCGAGCCTGTACTTCTCCGCGGATTCGCGGTTTTTCAGCTCGTTCATCGCCTGAGCGTTTGCTTCAACGGCGAGCTTTCTCGGGAAGAGGAAGTTTCTCGCGTAGCCGTCGGAAGCGTTGACGAGCTCGCCCTTCTTGCCGAGGCTTTTTACATCCTGAGTGAGAATAACTTTCATTTATATCAATTCCTTTCGGGTTATTTACGGGTGTGATTTTGTGGCGAATTGCAGCATATTGTGATTGGCTCGTGCGAAATTTCATGCCGCTCAGGCGGCATCGGTGCGTCGGGGTCGCCGCACCCTACAAGCCGCACGTCGATAAATTCGCGTTAATTTAAGGAATATCACGAAATCGTGGTTGGCTCTTCGTCGTCGGTGCGGGGATATTTGGCGTCGATCGCTTCGCAGAGCTTCGACTTTGCCTCCTCCATATTCACACCGGTGAGCTGAGCCGCCGCCATGGTGCGGTGGCCGCCACCGCCGAGATATTCCATGATTATCTGGACATTCAGATCGCCGTAGGAACGCGCCGAAATATTGACGCTGTCATTTCCGCTGTCGAAAATAACAAACGAGGCTTTTACGCCACTGACTTCAAGCAGTTCGTCCGCCGCCTGAGCGCTGAGCAGTCTCGCGTTCTCCGTACCGGGTGCGGTGCAGGCTATGGCACAGCCCCTGTAGATATGCGCGGCGGATATTATCTCGCTGCGCTTGCGGTTGCTCTCGATTGAGTTCGAGAACAGACGTTTTACCGCGACGGTATCTGCGCCCTTGCCCTTGAGGAAAGCCGCCGCTTCAAAGGTGCGCACACCGGTTGAGAGGACGAACTCCTTTGTGTCGAGCATTATGCCCGCGAGCATCGCCTGAGCCTCAACGGGAGAAAGCGTCGGCGCAGGGGTTATATAGCGCATGAGCTCCGTGACCATTTCGCAAGTCGACGAAGCGTTGGGGTCATGGAAGAAAATGAGCGCGTCTTTGATATGATCGACCGACTTTCTGTGATGGTCGATAACGACCGTGGCGGACGCCTTTTCATAGAGAGTCGGGAAATCGACAAAGCTGCTCTTATGGGTATCGACAACGACGAGCAGGGTTTTGCGGGTCATGAGCGTCAGAGCTTCGTTGACATCGATTATCTTGCCGTCCCAGCCGTCAGCTCGGAGCATATCGACAGCGGCACCGGCAAAGCTGCGGTTTTCATCGAGGGCGATATACGCGTCGATGCCGAGGGCGCGTGTTATCGACGACACGCCGACTGCCGCGCCGAAAGCGTCCATATCCGGGAACGAATGACCCATTATTATCACGCGGTCGCTCGCGCTTATAAGACTCGAAAGAGACGATGCCGCGACGCGGGTCTGAAATTTTGTGACCTTTTCGACGCTCTTGGAAACGCCGCCGAAAAACTCATATTCGTCCTTCGTCTTGACCGCCGCCTGATCTCCGCCGCGTCCGAGCGCCATATCGAGCGCCTGCTCGGCGGACTTTTCGCAATCGGTTATGGCGACACCCGTGCCGACGCCTATCGAGAGGGTCAGGCCGAGCACTCTTTCTTTATATTTATACTCGCGTATCTTGTCGAGAACGCTGAAACGGTCGGCGCGCATCTTCTCGAGCACATCGCTCTGGGCGATTATCATGAACCGCTCCTCGGAGATTTTGCGCATGATGCAGTCATATTGCCCCGTCCAGTTCTCTATCACCTCTTCGACTCCGCCGCGTATCGCCGCGCGCTCGCTGTCCCTGTAGTCCGCCTTGATATCCGCGATATCGTCGGTCTGCAGAAGCATTATGATGGGTCTGTTCTTTATGTAAGCGAGCTGAGCGCGCTTCATCTCGCTTACATCGGTGAAATAGAAAACATATTCTTTCCCGCCCTTGAACTCGAACGAGGACGGGGTGACTATATAATAGGAATCTTTGATTTTGACTATGGCTGCGCCGTTCGACTCCGCCTGCTCGGGATCGCAGCCGCCGATAAACGGCTGGGCGAGCTTGCGGTCGATGACCGATTCATCCATAAAAGTATGGAAAAAGCTTCTGTTGAAAAGCTCGATTATCCCGTCGCCATCGCACACGAGCATAGGCATGGGAAAATCGTTGACGGAACCGGCGTCTGTCGCGTCGAGGCTGTGCGACGCCATGTCCCTTAGCTGACGTTCACGGTTGCGGATGTTAAAGAACTTGACTATCTTATAGACCGAGAACGCGATGAGAAGGACACTACCCACAAGCGCCGCCCACCCGCTGTAGCGGACAGCGACAACAACAATGAACGCAGCCGCCGCAACAAAGGCAGCTATTTCCACTGCGAGCTCTCGCAGGAAATCCTTAAAACTCATTCATCAGACCTCCATAATAACGGGAAGAATCATCGGGCTGCGCTTGGTGCGCTCATACATCAGGTGAGATATCTCGTCCCTGAGGCTTGCCTTGATGCTGTTCCAATCGAAATATCCGCCGTCCGTCTGGGCTTCGATAGCCTCAACGGCGACTTCACGCGCGGCGTTTATCAGCTCCTCGGACTCCTTGACATAGACGAAGCCTCTCGTCACGACATCGGGGCCGGAAACTATCATGCCGCTCTCGCGGTCGATGCAGACAGCGACGATAACGAGACCGTCCTGTGCGAGATGCTTTCTGTCTCTAAGCACGACCGAGCCGACATCGCCGACGCCGTAGCCGTCGACAAACACTCTGCCTGCGGGCACGGTTGACGTACATCTGAGCGCCTTTTTGCTGATCTCGGCGACTCTGCCGTTGTCGGCGATGAGTATATTCTCCTTGGGAATACCCATACTCAGCGCGAGACCCGCGTGTTTTCTCAGGTGTTTGAGCTCGCCGTGAACCGGAATGAAATATTTCGGCTTGACGATGCCCATTATCATTTTCAGCTCCTCCTGGCAGGCGTGGCCGGAGACATGGACTTCGTACATCTTCTCATACACGACATCTGCGCCGAGCTTCATCAGCTCGTTGACGACACGGCTGACGGTCTTTTCGTTGCCGGGAATCGGAGTTGCGGAAATTATAACATAGTCGTTGGGGTGGATCTCGACCTTACGGTGATCCGAGAACGCCATGCGGGTCAGGGCGCTCATAGGTTCGCCCTGGCTGCCAGTGGTGATGATAACGAGCTTATCGGCGGGATAGCGGTTTATCATATTGATATCGATAACTATCCCCTCGGGTATATTGAGATAGCCGAGCTCCGCCGAGATGCTCACGACATTTTCGAGGCTTCTGCCGACGAGCGCGACCTTGCGTCCGAGGCTCGCCGCAACATTCATTATCTGCTGCACGCGGTGGATATTGGAAGAGAATGTTGCAACTATTATGCGGTTGTTGCCAGCCTTGCGGAAGAGGGTCTCGAACGATTCGCCGACCTTTCTCTCGCTCTCGGTGAAGCCGGGACGCTCGGCGTTGGTAGAGTCGGACATAAGGCAGAGGACTCCCTCCTGCCCTATCTCGGCGAGTCTGCCGAGATCCATCATGCCGCCGTCGATAGGCGTTGTGTCGATTTTGAAGTCGCCCGTGTGGACGATAGTGCCGCCCTCGCAGCGGATAGCGAGTCCGAGTGCGTCGGGTATGGAATGGTTGACATGGATAGCCTCAACGGTAAAGCCGCCGAGGGTTATCACATCGCCGGGATTGATGACATTGAGTGATGCGGAATTGAGCAGTCCGTGCTCGCGAAGCTTCCCCTGAATGAGTCCGACAGTGAGCTTCGTGCCGTAGACGGGCACATTGAGAACCTTGAGAAGATAAGGCAGACCGCCGATATGATCCTCATGACCGTGGGTTATGACTATTCCGCGTATTCTGTCCGCGTTGCGCTCGACATAGGTGAAATCGGGAAGCACGAGATCGACTCCGAGCATATCCTGATCCGGGAATGCAAGTCCGCAATCGACAAGGAACATATCCTCGCCGTATTCAAACAGTGTCATATTCTTGCCCACTTCATTCAGGCCGCCTAAAAACGACACTTTTATAGGCTTGGGCTCAGCCTTCGATTTGCCCAGTGCGGGCTTAATTTTGCCGTAACTGCGGTAGCTGCGCCTGCCCGCAGTCTTCTTTGCGGGCGCAGACGCTGCGCCGGTTTCTTTTGCTTTTGGCATAGAAATCTCCTTTTCTGTTAAAATTTTGATGTAAGTAGAACCCCGACCGGTCAAGGTGCGGGAATTAAAGCCTTGTCTGTTAAAAACGCGATGATATTTTCAGCATGGATACAAGACAAATTTCGGGTAGTTAAGACATATGCGTGCAGTCATAATACAAAAATATCCCTATTGTTAATTTTACTATGATTGGATAAAACTGTCAAGTAAAGTAGACACAAATTAGCGCCCGCTCGCTGCAATAAAATTATGCGCGACTTACAAAAAGACACATCGGCAAAAGATGTTGCAATCACTTTGCGCCGGAGGAGATAAACACCTGCGCTTCGGCGCAGAGCTCGCGCGCGGTCTCCTCGTCAAAGCTCTGCGCAGTCAGGCGGAATCGCCCGTTTCCGAGCGGTGAAATATGCGTTTTTCCGCGCTTTTCGACAAGCACGAAGCCGTTCGCCCCGTCGCGCCCGAAGGAGAAGTTCTCGCCCTCAAACTCGTCGAGATAGTCGGGCGGCAGTTCGAGCTGCGCCGTGGTGCTGTAGACAAACAGCGGCGGCAAAAGAGAATAGAGCTCGGGGAAGGTCATATTTTTCTCTTCTAAAATACAGGAGAGCTTCGCCGCGGTGAACAGTGCGTCGCGCGACCAGAACTGACGCGCTGCGAGACGGCGTGCGACATTGTCCGAGCCGTCCGACGGGGCAGAAAGATAGCGATAAGCCGTCCTGCCGTAGCTCCGCGCGAGGTCATCGAGAAATGCGGGAGAATCATAAGGGACGGAGATATCCCGCCCGCTCTCGAGTTCGTACATTCCGCAGATGGCGATTAGCTTGACAAACGGCACGACTCCGGTCTTTTCAGTATATGCGCTAAGGCTCGTTCCCCTGCGGTTTATTCTGAGGGTCAGCGCGCGCTCGTTAGAGGTGGTGCGCATACAATCATTTATGAGCGCTGATATCGTCGGGTCGGAGCTGAGCATCGCGCAGTCGGCTACGCCGTAAGGCACATGGCGCATCAGCTCGTCGCGGTAGAGCATACCCATGGCAGACATATCAAAGAGTCGCCCGCACGACGACGCGGGAGATAAATCGGTCTCCATGAAATCCGCCGCCTTTCTGCCGAGCGCCGCGGACACGCTCAGCCCGTTTTCGCCGAAGATGCTGACCGTCCCCTCCCCGGCGCAGACGAACACGCCTGCATTGAGCGACGAGAACGGCACTAAAAAAGATAGCTGGGATTCAAAGGACGCGCCGAACGACCACGCATTGACGCCGGAAACACGCAGTCCCGCGCACACGGCATCGGCGCAGGCGCGGGAATATTCATCGTTCCGGCAGGCGACACCTACCCTGCCGCGCCCAAAAGCCGCACCGACTGCCGCGCCCGCTCTCGCGCAGTCGGACGCAGTGAGCCCCTGCGCCCGTTTTATGAAAGCCGCCGAGTCCGCATCGTAGCTGTACATGATAACCCCTCCGAAGATATGATATTCCTATTATTGCCTGCCGAGAGCGGTTTTAAGCCGAAGTTTTACACATTTATAAATGTGCGGCGGGGCGGCAAAATCACCTTGTTTTTGACCCGACTTAGTGATAGAATTAATTAAAACAACCCAACGGAGTAAAATATGAGCGAACTGAAAAAAGTTGAGATATTCACCGACGGCGCATGTTCGGGCAATCCCGGACCCGGCGGTTGGGGCGCCGTTCTGCGCTACGGCGAGCACGAGGCGGAGATGTCCGGCGGCGACGCGAACACGACGAACAACCGTATGGAACTCATGGCAGTCATAAGCGCGGTTGAAAGGCTCAAGGAGCCCTGCGATATAAAAATATACACCGACTCGCAGTATGTTGCGAACGCGTTTTTAAAAGGCTGGATTTGGAACTGGAAGAAGAACGGGTGGAAAAAATCCGACAAGAAGCCGGTTTTGAATCCCGAGCTGTGGGAGCGGCTGCTCAAGGCGCTTTCAAAGCACGAATATGAATTCATATGGGTCAAAGGACACGCGGGGCACCCCGAAAACGAGCGCTGCTTCAGGCTTGCAGAGCCATTGGCCATACAGACGCTGATGCCGACCACATCGGTCATTTGCAGGTCATTGTCGCTGTCGCCAAAGCCGATGCTGTCCTGCAGGGGCACGTTCAAATAGTCGCAGACTGCCTTGATGCCGCGCCCCTTATCAAATTTGCGGTTGATGAGCTCGCCATTCACATAGCCGCCGTCCAGACCGTCCAGCTTGCTCTCGCAGAACACGAATCTGTCCTCGTACAGGCGCTTAGCCTCGTCCAAGTCCTCGCTGCGCTCTGCGATATACACGATCTTATATAACGGCTCGCCCTTGTAATCGGCCAACGGGCTGATGGTCATACCGTCCTCCATGGCCTTGCGCCAACGGGCGGCTTCGCTGTTCAGATTGCCTGCATCCCGGTGGGTAAAACTCCAACGCTCGATCATCTTCAGGCTGCCGTAGGTGGCATCCCGCGCTTCCAGCGTGCACTCCACGCCGTGGCGCTCCATGGCGCTGCGCACACCCTGTGCCAGCTGCGGCTCCATGGGCAGATCAACCAGCACCTTATCCCCGCAGAACACATAGCCGCCGGCGCTGCATACCGCGCCGTCAAAGCCGTAGTCCAGCAGCGGCTGGGTCATGCGCAGGTTGCGCCCGGTGCACAGAAACAGCTTGTGGCCGTTGGCACGCGCCTTGCGCAGCGCTTCCACCGTGCTTTGGGGGATCAGCATCTCGCCCGGGGGCAGCAGAGTGCCATCGATATCTAAAAAGATCAGTTTCTGTTTCATTCGTTCCTCTTTTTTTACAGTGAGCCGCGCTCTACCAGCGTATAGCCCAGCGTGGTCTGGCGTACCGGTGCAGCGTCCGCTCCGGTGTGCTCCAAGCTTTGCAGCAGCATCCGGGCAGCCTCCTGCCCGACCTGCCGCTGATAGAAGCGGATGGTGGTCAGGCCGGGTTCCACCACCTTGCCTGCCCAGTTGTCTCCGATGCCGGCAAGGCCGACATCCTGCCCTACTTTGCGCCCGGCGTCGCGCAGCACCCGCAAAGCGCCAAAGGCCACGGTGTCTGTCACGCAGACCACACCGTCCAACTGCGGGCAGCGTGCCAGCAGCTCTTCCATGCAGCGGTGCCCTTCTTCCATGGAAAAGGCGGCGCAGTAAGCGCGGGGCAGACCATCTGCGTTCAGTCCGGCCTCCCGCAGTGCATCCTGCACACCCTGACGGCGGGCTATGCCGGTGGCGGCGTCCTGCTCGCTACCGCCGATATACACGATATTTTTGCGGCCATGCTCCAGCATCTTCCGGGTCAGGTCGCGGGCAGCAGAGCGGTCGTCGTTATAAACGCAGGGCAGGTCTGCAAAACGCTGCCCCGTTACCACCACAGGCACACGGCAGTCTTTCAGCGCCTTGCACAGCTGCGGGCTGGAATCATAGCCCAGCAGGATGATACCGGCCACATGGTTGCGTTGCAGCGCTGTAAGATATTCCAGCTCCATCTGCCCGTCCAGCTCGGTGTCTGCCAGCAGCATCAGGTAGCGGCTGGCCCCCAGCTCGGCTGCAATGCCGCTGGTGATCTGCCCCACCGACTGGGAGCTGATGCTGGGCACAATGACCCCCACCTGACGCACCTTGCCGGTGCGCAGGGTCTGCGCCGCAGTATCCGGGCTGTAGCCGGTCTTTTCCACTACGGCTTGTATCACGGCGCGCTTCTGCTCGCTGAGGGGGCCGCCGTTCAAATAGCGGCTGACCGCAGCACTGGAGACGCCTGCCAGCTTTGCAATATCACTGATGGTCATGGGGTTCTTTTCTCCGTTCCCTCTCCGGTGGCAATGTGTAAACGTTTTCATGCTTATTATAAATCCGTTTCACATTTCCCGCAAGAGGTGCAATGACCGTTTTTCTGTGGGACTGTCCGCTGCTTTTTTGGTGATTTTACACAATCCAAATGATTCTGCTTTCTGATTTACCACCAGAATTGCGAAATCCGTTACGCTTATACAAGTCCCATGCTGATGGCGCGTGCGATAAGTCCCAGCACCAGCGCTGCCAGAATAATACCAAGTGCCCCCCTGCTCTCGCCGCCGGTCTGCTGCTTTTTGCTGCGGGAGGCTGTGCCGCGGCTCTGCTTTGTACCGGTGCTGCGGCTGCGGGCAGAGGTATTCTGCCGCCCGGCAGTGCTTTTGGTGCTGCGGACAGTCTGGGGATTGCGGGGCTTTGTGCGGGCGGCGGCTTTTCCCTGCTGTGCGTTCTGCGGGCTGCTCTGGCGCACTTTAAGGGGCTTGCCCTCGCTGCAGCGGCTCAGGTAGTCCTCTGCCTCGCGGTAATACTGCGCCAGCTCGTTTTCCTTAAAGGCAGTACCGGCGTAGCCCTCCTCCAGCGCCTCGATGGCTTCGTTGAACAGCAGGGCTGCCTGTGCGCCGTCTGCTGCAACTGCCGCGTGAGCAGCTTCGTTGCGGGCGGTGCGGATGGCGTTGCAGGCATGGCGGGCGGCAGAGGGGTGCGCCGTGTTGCCCAGCAGGTCCAGTGGGCGGGCGGCATCGTTCTCCGGGTCCAGCAGCACCCGCATACAAAGGGTAGTGTCCAGCTGCTGCCAGCTGGTCTTGCCGGTAAGATCCGGCATACGGTCATAATAATCCGGGCTTTCCTGCTTGCGGGCAGCAATATGCTCCAGCAGCGCATCCAGACTGTGCGCCCCGGGCTTGCGCTCCCAGTGCCAGCGCAGCAGACGGCGGCTGATCTCATCGCAGGCGGTCTTGATCTCAAAAGCCACCTGTAAGGCTTGTTCCGGCATGGTATTTCCTTTCTGTGCAGTGCACACAAAAGGCGGAGAAGGCACGCTGCCCCCTCCGCCGGGATGATCTCTTATTTTACAGCACGAACTGGTAGTACACAAAGCCGCACAGCGCGATGGCTGCACACAGGATGGCCGTAATAGGCGGCACCCAGCGGATCAGCGCTTCTGCCACGCTGTCCCGGTTATCCTCGTACTCTTCGTCCTCCTCCACAGGCGCGGGCTGACGCACCGGAGCCGGACGGCGGGCGGGGATCACGCGGGTACCCTCGTCTGCCGCAGCAGCGCCGGAAAGCGGTGCGCAGGCAGAGGCATCCAGCACCCGGGTAGGCTCCGAGACAGGCTGGATGGGGTCAGCCTTTGGCTCGTAGACCGGTGCTCCCACGACCCGGGTGGGCTCTTCTACGGGAGCCGCCGGAGCAGCAGGGGCTGCGCCCACGATGCGGGTAGGCTCCTCCACCGCAGCGGGCGCTGCGGGAGCAGCCGGGGCGTTAAGGGGCATTTCCATCTCGTCTGCCGGGGCAGCGGGCTGCAGCAGAGTGTTCAGCGCGTTCTGCAACAGGATACGGTCGCAGCCGCACTCCGAGCAGTAAACCGTGTCCTCCTCGGTGGGGTGGAAGGCACCGCAGGCGCAGTACCAGCCGTTCTCGAACACCTGCGGCTGATACTTGAGCCCGGTGCGGTTCATGCGGGCCTCCAGCGCCT
>OGML01001963.1_pt1 | contig 15656 bp, 16 predicted proteins | sample 1572951 | NCBI WGS metagenome assembly OGML01 (sample SAMEA2581883, study PRJEB24529) | metagenome | biome: Human gut stool | place: China | collected 2011 | reverse complement strand
GGCCACGCCCACATACAGCGCCAGATAACCGGCGCGGTGGCCCATGACCTCCACCACGGAGCAGCGCTCGTGGGACTGCATGGTGTCGCGGAGCTTGTCCATACACTCCACGGCGGTGTTGGCCGCGGTGTCGAAGCCGATGGTATAGTCGGTGCAGACGATGTCGTTGTCAATGGTGCCGGGGATACCCACCACGGAAATGCCGAACCTGGACAGGTCCTGCGCGCCGCGGAATGTGCCGTCGCCGCCGATGGCCACCAGGCCGTCCAGACCGATGAGCCTGCAGGTGGCGTAGGCCTTCTCCTGCCCCTCCTTGGTGCGGAATTCGTCACAGCGGGCGGAGTACAGGATGGTACCGCCGCGGTTGATGATGCGGCTGACGCTGGCGTTGTCCATCTCGACGATGTCGCCGGAGATCAGGCCCTGATAGCCGCGGCGGATGCCCACGCACTCGATGCCCCGGGCGTTGGCGCTGCGGACCACGGCGCGGATGCAGGCGTTCATGCCGGGGGCGTCGCCGCCGCTGGTCAGCACACCGATACGTTTGACTGCGTTTTTCATACGCTATTCCCTCACTTTGCCAAGGGGCGGTGCCCCTGAATATGCAGGCACATTGTACCATACGTTTGGTCTGTTTTCAAGCCCTTCGGAGAGCCGCGGCAAATTTTTGCCTGTACAGTCCGTCGGTTTTGTGGTATCATCCCTATGATAAACGAAAGGAGCGACCGTCATGCACCCACAATTCGCAGAATTGACGCCCAACTGGTTCAATCGGGCGTTCATATACACCGGCTCCATCGGAGAGTTCCGCTACCGCTTCGATGGGGATAAGGACGCGGGAATCCTGCACACCGCTGTATACAGCAATGTGTGCTACGAGCTGGCGCAGGACAAGGAGGAACGGGATTTCACCTGGGACGAGGCGGGCGTGGAGGCGCTGAAGGCCTGGCTGCAGGAAAAATATGAGGCATACTGCACGGCACAGAAATGACAAAAGCACCCCGCGGGGTGCTTTTTTTGCGTCAGTCACGCCAGGTGCTGCCCAGGAACAGCGCCAGCAGGGGCATCAGCTCCAGACGGCCCATGAGCATCTCCAGCGACAGCACCAGCTTGCTCAGGGGCGAGAGGATGGAGAAATTCTCCATGGGGCCGAGGATGCCCAGGCCGGGGCCCACATTGCTGATACAGGTCAGTGACGCGGCGAAGGACTCCTGGAAGCCATAGTTGTCCCAGCTGACCACCAGTGCGCCCGCCAGCAGCACCAGCAGGTATGCCGCGATAAACGCGCCGGCGGAGGAGACGACCCGCTCCTCCACGGCCTGTCCGTCCACCTTCAGCACGCTGACATGGTGGGGGTGCGCCAGCCGCTTCAGCTCCCGCTTCAGGCTCTTGCAGAGAATGGCGACGCGGGATATCTTGATGCCTCCGGAGGTGGAGCCGGCGCAGGCGCCGGTGAACATCAGCATCACCAGTGCCATACGGCAGAAGGTCGGCCACAGGGAGAAATCCACGGTGGCAAAGCCCGTGGTGGTCATGATGGTAACAGTCTGGAAGGCGGCGTCGGTGATGGAATCCCCGAAGGGCACCCCCGCCTGCACCCGCAGATTGATGCACAGCAGCAGCGTGGCCGCCGCCACGATACCGACGTAGATCCGCAGCTCCTCGCTGCGGAGCACCTCCTTCAGCTTGCCGCGAACGGCCAAAAACATCAGGGAGAAATTCACGCCCGCCAGGAAGGAGAACACCGTAACGATCCACATGACCGCCTTAGAGGCGCCCGCTAGGGAGGTATCATAAATCGAGAAGCCGCCGGTGGCCATGGTGGTAAAGCTGTGGCAGACGGCGGAGAACCAGCTCTCGCCCGCCAGACGCAGGGCCAGCACCTCGCAGAGGGTCAGCACCACATAGATCAGATAGAGTATCTTGGCGGTACCGCCCACCTTGGGCACCAGCTTGGACTTGATGGGGCCGGGGCTTTCGGCGCGCATGAGGAACACCGCGCCCTCGCCCAGCTTCGGCGTCAGCGCCAGGAACAGCACCAGCACGCCCATGCCGCCCATCCATTGGGTCAGGGAGCGCCACAGCAGCACGCTGCGGGGCAGGTGGGACACGGCGGTGAAGGTGGATGAGCCGGTGGTGGTCAGGCCGGAGACCGTCTCGAACACGGCGTCGATATAACTGTCCAGAACACCGGTGAACACATAGGGCAGCGCGCCGAACAGTGCCAGCAGCACCCAGCTGAGGGCCACTGCCGCAAAGCCGTCGCGGCTGTGCATCTGGGTCTTTTTCACCGGGATCAGATGCAACACCGTGCCCGCCGTGGCACAGAGCAGCGCCGTCAGGAGAAACTGCTGCCAGCAGGTCTCGGCATAAATACAGGCCGTCAGTGCCGGCAGCAGCAGGAAGCCCGCCTCGACCCACAGGATGTAGCCCATTGTGTGTGAGAGCAATCGAAAGTTCATAGAAAATACCTCAAAGAAAAGGTGAAAAGCCTTCGGGTATTATATAACCGTGCGGGACGGGTGTCAACCTCAGTCCAGTTTGCCCTCCAGCGCCGAGAGCAGGGCGGGCATATCCACGTCCTTGCCGGTGAACATCTTGAAGGCACGGGCCGCCTGGTAGAGCAGCAGGTCGATGCCGGACACGGTGGGCAGGCCGCGCTTTTCGGCCTCGCGCAGCAGCATGGTCTGCCGGGGGTTATAGACCAGATCGTAGACGGTGACGCCCGCCGGGGCGTCACGCAGGAAGCCCAGGTCGGAAAACTCCTTCATGCCGGCCATGCCCAGAGAGGTGGCGTTGATGAACAGGTCGCTCTCGGCCATGGCATGGCGGACGGGGAAAATGCCGAAGTAAATGAACTGCGCCTTATCCGGGTAACGCGCGGCCAGATCCTGGGCCGGATAGACGCTGCGGTTGGTGACGAAAATCTTTTTCACACCGGCGCCGACCAGCGCATCACAGATGGCGTCTCCGGCGCCGCCGGTACCCAGCAGCAGCACGGTCTTGCCCTCCGGCTCCAGGCCGCGGGCGCGCAGGCTGTCCACAAATCCCCGGCCGTCAGTGTTATAGCCAATGGCACGGCCGTTTTTGATGCAGACGGTGTTCACCGCACCGCAGGCGGCCGCCGCGGGGCTCAGCTCATCCAGCAGCGGCAGGATGGCCTCCTTGTGGGGCATGGTGACGTTGAACCCGGCACAGCCGCCGGCCTTGGCCTCGGCCACGAAGTCAGCCAGATCGCGGGGCTGAACGCGGCGGACTTCATAGGTGTAGTGTACGCCGGTCTGGGCGATCATGGCGCCGTGGAGCAGCGGCGAAAGGCTATGATCCACGGGGTCGCCGATAAGATAGAGCTTTTTGTTGGTCATACAAGTGCCTCCCCAGTGCAGCCGCAGGTGGGCGCAGCCGCAGTGTCATTGGTGTGTTGGAGCAGATAGTCCATGGCTTCGAGATAGCCGGCAAGTCCGTGGCCGGTGATGACTCTAACGCAGGCCGGCGCGGTGACGGACACGGCCCGGAAGGGCTCGCGGGCGTTGATATCGGAAATATGCACCTCTACCGCCGGGACGGGGGCGCAGCGCAGAGCATCATAGATGGCGTAGCTGTAATGCGCGTAGGCCCCAGGGTTGATGACGATGCCGCCGAAGCCGGCCCGGGATGCCTGGATAGCGTCGATAAGCGTGCCCTCATGGTTAGACTGGAACAGCTCCACCTGGCAGCCCACGGCGGCGGCGTGCTCGTAAATCAGTTTACATAAATCGTCATAGCTCTGTCTGCCGTAGATGTCCGGCTCCCGCTGGCCCAACAGGTTCAGGTTGGGGCCGTTGAGGATGAGCAGCTTCATGGCGTATCCCTCCATAGTCGCAGAATAAAATCTTTCATTTGGTCCACAGTGCCATCGGGCACCCGATAATGGGCGCAGGCCGCGTACAGCGGGCAGCGGACGGCATACATGGCCCGCAGGGCCGCCTCTCCCCCGGCGAGCAGCGGACGTCCGGCGGCGTAATCAGTCGACATAATATTATCCACCGTCCGGTCCAGCCAGAACACCGTGCCGCTTCGACGCAGGAGCTCACGGTTCTGCTCCGTCAACACCGCACCACCGCCGGTGGCGATGACGCAGGGTGTTTCCGTCTCTGTGCAGAGCGCTTCCAGCGTCCGGCGTTCCAGGGCACGGAAGGCAGCCTCGCCCTCCGCGGCGAAGATCTCAGGGATGGAACAGCCCACCGTCTGCTCCGTCAGTGCGTCCGCGTCGTAAAGGGGCACGGACAGCGCCCGGGACAGGGCGGCGCCGATGGTGGTCTTTCCGCCGGCGGGCATACCGATAAGGATGATCCGCCCCGTCATGCCTGCTCCTCCCGGGAGAGCGCCATCAGCAGGGTCATCAGGCGCTCCGCCTGATCGCGGCGCTCCGGCAGCATATCGCCCCGGGTACGGAGGACTTCCGCCTCCCGGGCCTTATCCCGGACTGGCAGACCGTGGGCGCTCTTATACGCGCCGATAGCGGCAGACAGCCGCTGACGGCGGTCAAACAGCTCCAGGATCGCCGCGTCCGTCTCGTCCAATCGGCAGCGCAGACCATCCAGGTCGGCGGGCGTGTCCGGCAACAGCTGGCACACCGCCAGGGCGGCGGCGGACTCCACCGCCGGGGCAGCGCGGAGCGCGATGCAGGCGTCATGGCGGCCGGGGATGGAGATAGTCGTCTCCGTCATGGTAGTCAGGTCCACGGTCCGCTGTCCCTTAGCGATGGACGGTGTGGGGCGGAACGTCACGTCGAACACCACGTCCATGCCGTTGGTGACGCCGGCGTTGACACCGCCGGCATGATTGGTCGCTGTGCGAACAGCGCCACGGGCCATCGTAAACGGGTCGTTGGCCGCGCTGCCGCGCATTTGGGCGAAGGTCTCCCCTGCGCCGAAGCCGATGGCCTTGACAGCGGGAATGGCAAACACATGGCGGGCGATGGTGCCCTCCACGGTATCCCGCCAGTCAGGGCCGCCCAAACCGGCGGGCAGACCGCTGACGGTGCAGCGGATCACGCCGCCCACACTGTCGCCGTCCGCTTTGGCAGCGGCAGCGCGTGCCCGCAGAGCCTCCTCATCCAGGACATCCGCGTGAACGGCGATATGGGCCGTCTTCAGGTATGTGATCGCCAGCGCGCCGGCCACGGTCAGCGGCGCGGTGAGCCGCCCGGAGGTATGGCCGCCGCCCCGGGGATCGTTGCAGCCCAGGGCGCGGACCGCGGCGGTATAGTCTCCGTGGGAGGGCCGGGGCTTGTGTTTCAGGCTGTCGTAGTCGGCGGAACGGGCATCACCGTTGTAAATGACCGCCGCCAGCGGATCGCCGGTGGTGCGGCCCTGATAGATGCCAGATAGGAAGTGCACTTCCTCTTTTTCCTGTCGGGCGGTGGTCAGTCCCCCCTGCCCCATGCGGCGCAGCAGCTGTTCACGGATAAAGGCCTCGTCCACCGGCAGCCCCGGCGGCACATCCGTCAGCAGGACACCCACCGCCGGACCGTGGGACTCACCGAAAAGCGTGTAGTGCATCACGATTCCAGTACCTCCCATTTTCCACCCAGGGCGGCAAGCTCACGCCAGAAGGCGGGGTAGGACTTCGCCACCGTCTCGGCGCCGGACAGTGTCACGGGACCGTCGGCCACCATAGCGGCGCAGCCAGCCAGCAGGGCGATGCGGTGGTCACCGCAGGCAGAGACATCTCCGCCGTGCAGCGCGCTCACGCCGTGGATGACCAGTCCGTCCGGCTGCACCTCTGCCGAAGCGCCCAGCGCGTTCAGCACAGCGGAGACGGCGGTCAGGCGATCACTCTCCTTCTGCCGCAGGAACGCGGCGTGGGTAAAGCGGGTATCGCGGCCCGGGCGCAGCGCGGCGTACAGGGCCAGCGGCGGCAGAAGGTCCGGGGTGTCGGAGATATCGATCTGCTCCGGCAGCTTGTCCAGATAGCGTAGGATGGCCGCGTCGCCCTGGAGATAGGGCGGCGGCGCCAACGGGATACGAAGAGCCTCTCTTCTCTGTCTGGGAAGCAGGGCACGCAGCACCAGCCAATAGGCCGCAGCGGACCAGTCCGGCTCATCCAACAGCGGCGCGGGGCGACAGAACTGCCCGCCGGGGATATGCCAGCCATCGGTGATTTTCTCCACGGTGACGCCGTGGCGAGCCAGGACCGCCAGAGTCATCTGCACATAGGGCCGGGAGACGGCCTCTCCGGTGACGGTAATGTCCGAGTCCCCCGGCAGCAGCGGCAGCGCCAGCAGCATACCGGAAATCAGCTGGGACGTCTCATCTCCCGGCAGCGACCAGTGGCCCGCTGTCAGCGGGCGGGTCAGGGCAAGGCCCTGCTCCGTGCGCCGCAGGCCCAGATCCCCGGGGATAGGACGGGAGAGCAGCCGGTCGGAGCCGGTGAACACCGCGTCGGTGCGGCCAAGGGCCATGAACAGCGGCAGCAAAAAGCGCAGGGTGCTGCCGCTGTCGCCGCAGTCCACCAGCGGCGCCGGGGCGGTCAGGCAGCCCAGTCCCCGGTAGGTCGCCAGCACATCCTGTGCCGCGTGGGGCGGCAGCTCCGTGACCTGGCCCGCCAGAAACCGGCAGATCAGCTCGCGGTGCAGCAGGCTTTTGGAGGGTGGCACCGTGACGGTTCCCCGCAGAGACGAAGGCATCAATAACAGCTTCATGCTTTATCCTCCCATAAATCGGACAGGGGCACCGTCACCAGTTCACCCTGTCCCATGCGGCGGACGATGACCAACTGCACCGTACCGCCGGCGGTTTTTTTATCGTGGCCCACGCAGCGGCGCAGGGCCGCCTCGTCACAGTCGATGGCCGTGGGCAGGCCGTACCGCGTCAGCAGCGGCTCCAGCCGCGCCAGCACATCGGTGCCGCTATAGCCATTGGCTATCTGCCAGCGAAGGGTACGGCACATCCCGGCGGCCACAGCCTCGCCATGGGTCCAGGTGTCATACCCGCCGACAGCCTCATAGCCGTGGCCGAAGGTATGGCCAAAGTTCAGCAGGCGGCGCACACCGTGGTCCTCCGCATCACCGGATACCAAGTGCAGCTTGGCCCGTCCGCAGGCGGCGACAAGGGCCGTCAGGGCCTCGCCGCTGTCGCTCCGCAGGCCCTGCTCGGCGGCGGCCAGCAGGGCGGAATCGGCCACCAGCCCGGTCTTGATGACCTCCGCCATACCGGAGGCAAACTGCCGCTGCGGCAGCGTCGCCAGGCAGGCAGGGTCCGACAGCACCAGAGACGGCTGGTGGAACGCGCCCAACAGGTTTTTGCCCTCCGGCAGGTCCAGAGCCGTCTTGCCGCCCAGGGCGCTGTCCACCTGGGCAAGCAGCGTGGTGGGGATATGGGCCAACGGCACGCCTCGCAGCAGCGACGCGGCGGCAAAGCCCGCCGCGTCGCTGCAGGCGCCGCCACCCAGCGTCACCACGCCGCAGGAACGGTCAAAACCGCTGTCCAGTATCCGGCGACACAGGGACAACCACGCCTCCGGCGTTTTGGCACTCTCGCCCTGGGGCAGCGGGAACAGCCGCACCTGCAGTCCGGCAGCCCGGAGGCTGCTCTGTACCCACTCGCCATAAAGGGCAGATACATTTTCATCCGCCGCCAGTGCCCAGCGGCGCACCTGCGGCACATGCTGCCGCAGCAGCGCGCCGGCGCGCCCCAGCACACCGGCGCCGATACACACCGTGCAGGTCGCGTTGTTCAGTTGGACGGTAAACTGTTCCATAGACTTCCCCCGCAGCCGGCCGGCCATTGTATTCAGCAAAGCGACTCCCGCTTGCAATCAAATCCTTGTCAATCGATGGTAATATCAACACCCAATACCAATATAATATAAATTCATCAACAAATCTATCGTATATATTGTATCGCAGCAGGGCGGTGTTTGCAATAAAAAAGCGAAAAAAGCCGCCGCACAGCGGCGGCGGAAAAAACAGGCCCGCCGCCGGAGAGCGGTGGGCCGTATGTGTCAGTCGTCCAGATTATTCAGCTTGGAGCAGCGTTCGTACTCCACCTGCATGACGGAGGCCACAGTGTGGCGGCCGTAGTCGTCCAGCTTGGCGTACTGGGTCAGCAGCTGCTCGGTATCATCGGTCAGATAGAAGGCGGCATCATCGGCCATCGCCTTGATGCCCAGCGTCTTGCAGATCTGCATGACGGTATCGAACGAAGAACCGCCGACGCCGTTGTGGAGGGCGCTGTTGATGGTGGACAGGGGCACGCCCACCGCAAAGGCAAACTGCCGCACGCTCCGGTACTGCCGCGAGATCTCGTCACGAACGATGGTAGTCAGATTATCCATAATACGTCCTCCACTCATGTATAATAATGATAAAGTGATTTCCTATAATTTCCAGTTATGCTTACAGTATTATAGCATGCTTTTCACGTTTCGACAACCTGAAATGCTTTTTTTAATAAAAATTTCATTTTTTCGGTTTTTTACGAAAAATTGAACCCGGTCGGGCGGAAACAGCCGTGCCGATAAATTATGCTTTGATTTTACCAACAATCATGGTATACTAAACATCCGAGGTATATTGATATGAGTGGTAACAAAAAATTCCCCCGCACCCACGCCGGCCGGCTGGCCGCCGACATGGTGCTGCGGTACTATACCCACGACGTAGCCCGGGACAGCGCGGCGCTGACGTATTATCTGCTGTTCGCCATCTTCCCCCTGCTGATCTTCATCAGCACCCTGCTGGGTCTGCTGGAGCTGGACGTAGCGTATATCACCTCCGTACTGGAGCCGCTGCTGCCGGCAGATGTGGTGGATGTGGTGCGCTCATATCTGGAGTACGTCTCCGCCAACCAGAGCCGTCAGCTGCTGTGGTTCAGTCTCATCTTCTCCATCTGGTTCCCCATGCGGGCCTCCGGGTGCCTGATGCACTCGCTCCGCAAGGCCTTTGGCCGCAGCGCGCCGGAGAGCTTGTGGCGCAGCCAGCTGCGGATCCTGCTGTTCACTGTATGGCTAATCGTCGTTATCGCCGTGACGCTGGTGCTGGTGGTGGTGGGACGGTCCGTGCTGGAGTTTGTCGGACGGTTCATCACCATCACCGACTCGTTCATCACCGCGTGGAGTTCCCTGCGCTTCGTGCTGCTGGCGGTGGTCATGGCTATCACGCTGGTGATCCTGTATATGCTCTCCCAGGGCCAGCGCCGGCCGCTGCGGGAGGTACTGCCCGGCGTGGGCGGTTCACTGGCGGCGTGGATGGTGCTGAGCATGGCGTTTTCGTACTACGTAGAGCACCTGGGGCGCTACTCGGTGCTGTACGGCTCCATCGCCACGGTGATCGTGGTGCTGCTGTGGCTGTATATGTCGGGACAGATACTGATACTGGGCGCGGAGTTTGCCGCCGCCCTGCTGGAAAAGAGGCAGACCGCCGCCCCCTCGGGCGGAGAGGAGGACGCATGAAGATCATCATCGTAGGCTGCGGCAAGGTGGGCTATGCCATTGCCCAGCAGCTGACCCAGGAAAAGCACGACATCACGGTGGTGGACGATGAGGCCGCCCACCTGAACCGTGCAGACAGCACGCTGGATGTACTATGCATCCACGGCAACGGCGCCTCCATCAGCGTTCTGATGGAGGCCGGAGCGCGGGACGCCGACCTGGTCATCGCCGTTACCGGCGTGGACGAGACGAACCTGGTGTGCGCGCTGATCGCCAAAAGCGTGGGTGCACAGCACACCATTGCCCGGGTGCGGAACCCGGAATACCGGCGGGACGCGGATATGCTCAAGAGGGAGATCGGCCTGGATATGGTCATCAACCCTGACCTGGCCGCGGCGCAGGAGATCGCGCGGATCCTCAGCTTCCCGGCGGCCATCTCTGTGGAGCCCTTTGCCGGTGGGCGCATCGACATGATCGGCTTTCAGCTGCACCCGGAGGATACCATCCTCGGCCGCAGCCTCAGCGACTTTCACCGGGAGCGCGTGGCGGAGGTGCTGATCTGCGCCGCCCAGCGGGGCGACGAGTTCATCATCCCCAACGGCGCTTTCGTGCCCCAGTTGGAGGACCGGCTGTACATGGTGGGCAGCAAGGCTGAGCTGCACAAAATGCTCAAGAGCATGGGGCGCAGCCTCCAACGGGTAAAGGACGTTTCCATTCTGGGCGGCAGTCGGATCAGTATGTACCTGAGCTGGGAGCTGGCCCGGGCCGGCACGCGGGTCCATGTGGTGGAGCAGGATCATGATAAGTGCCTGCGGCTGTCTCAGGACCTACCGGGCGCCATGATCATCGAGGGCGACGGCACGGACATCGACCTCATCAAATCGGAAAACCTGTTCGGTGCGGACGGCTTCGTGGCACTGACGGGCCGTGACGAGGAAAATCTGCTGATGGCCCTGGCCGCCCGCCGTGCCGGTGTACGGAAGGTGCTGGCGAAAATGACCCGTCCCAACTACATGGAGCTGGTACAGGAGACGGGACTGGGCAGCATCATCAGTCCCAAGGATATCATCGCCAACCAGATCACCCGCTATGTCCGCGCGCTGGCCAACTCCCAGGGCATGGCAGTGGAGTCACTGTACAAGCTGCTGGGCGGCAAGGTGGAGGCTCTGGAATTCACCGCCAGCAACGACGGCAACGGCATACTGCACACGCCGCTGATGAAGCTGCCCCTGCGCCACGGCGTCCTGCTGGCCGCCATCGTACGGGAGGGCCGGACGATCATTCCCGGCGGCATGACCACCATTGAGCCGGGAGATCATGTGCTGGTGGTGACCAATGTACCCGGTCTGACGGACCTGAAGAACATTCTGGCATAATGAAAAGCCCCCATGCGTCCGCATGGGGGCTTTTCGGATACAAGAGAAGAGGGCGGCCGGCGCCGCCCTCTTCCCGCACGCTATTTTTTCTACGCACCCAGCAGCTTGTGCCAGGTATCACGGCCCACCAAGCCGTCAGCGGCAATGCCCCGGGATGCCTGGAAACGCTTGACCGCTGCGGCGGTGTTGGTCCCATAGATACCGTCCGCCCCGCCGGCATCATAGCCCAATCCGGTCAGCGCTGCCTGTACACAGCGCACGGTATCGCCGCGGCTGGCGGTGGTCAGCAATGGCAGCGTCAGCGTCGTGCCGGAGATCACCGGCGCCGGCACCGCAGGCTTTGCGGCCTGCGCGCCCGCCAGGGCATCAAAGGGGAAATTGTCCCCGGGACAGCCAGTGGCGTTCACATCGCTGTGGCGCTGGACGGTGGAAATGCCGTACTTCTGCTTCAGGTATGCCACCAGCTCCTGTCCGGCGCGCAGCTGGGCGTCAGGCATGGTCTCGCGGTCAAAGCTGCCCTCGAAGCAGACGCCCAGGCTGTCGTAGTTATTGTTCCCGGCGTGGGCGCCAACGGTGTCCTCCGGACGGCCGCGGTAGACCGTGCCGTCCTTGCGGACGAAAAAGTGATAACCGATCCCCGTCCACCCGTTGGCCAGGTGCCACTGGTGGACCTGCTGCGGCGTACATGTTACCGCCGCGGCGTGGTGCAGGATGATGCGGCGGGTAGCCGTCCGTCGGGCCAGCTGACCCGCCCACTTATAGGCAACTTCATTGATCTGCATTTTGGTCCCCCTCCCCTGCTTTTGTTTCTACGGCGACTTTCAGCCGCGTCAGCAGCTTGCGTAAAAAGCCCGGCACCGGGCCGCCCAGCGCCGCCACGTTTTCCAGGATGGAGATCAATTCGTTGATGATGAGCCAGACGATGACCATCGCCGCCATCAGGAACTGAAAGCTGACCTCCACCCCCACCTGGGTCAGGCCGTAACGCACCAACCAGTCCACCACACCGGCTACACCCACCAGCACCAGATAGCCCAACTTTTTCAGGATACCGCGCAGGCCGGTTTTGGAGCAGAGCTTGCCCGCGCTCCAGGCCTTTGCCATACCGCTGGCATAGTCCGCCAGCATTACGGCGATCAGCACCGCCAGCGGCACCACCAGCGCCGAGGCGTAGCTGCACAGCGCACCCAGCGCCGCCGCCAGAATGGCCATAACAGAAGTTTCGTTTTTCATCCTTTGTGTCCTCCCCACACATTATTCAGCGGCACCGTTATAGTGTATGCCGTCCTATTATGCGGGGTGTTTTTCTCCGGTGTTGCACAAAAGCGGACAACAGAAAGGCAGGCATCTTACGATGCCTGCCTTTTGTCCGTGCGTCCCCGGGGTATGGGCCGCGCGGCCCGGTATCCATTCAAGATATGGCTCAATAGCTGCCCAGGTCGGCACTGGCGTCACCCTCGACGCTCTTGCCGAACTCGTAGTCGTTGCCGGGCAGGACGGCGTTGAGGATCACGCCCGCCAGAGCGGCGATCGCCAGACCGGTCAGGGTGATATCGGCGCTGCCCGCGGTGAAGGTGATGCCGCCGGTGGAGCTGAAGCCCAGGCCGCAGACGAAGATCACCGCGGCGATGATGAGGTTGCGGGACTTGGTCAGATCAACGCGGTTCTCCACCACATTGCGCACACCCACGGCGGAGATCATGCCGTACAGCACGAAGCTGACGCCGCCCACGATGGCGGTGGGAATGGAGTTGACCAGCGCGTCGAACTTGGGGGAGAAGCTGAGGATGATGGCGTACAGCGCGGCCAGACGAATGACCCGGGGGTCGTAGACGCGGCTCAGAGCCAGCACGCCGGTGTTCTCACCGTAGGTGGTGTTGGCGGGGCCGCCGAACATACCGGCGAAGGCGGTGGCAAGACCGTCGCCCAGCAGGGTACGGTGCAGGCCGGGATCCTCGATGAAGTTCTTGCCGGTGGTGGAGGAGATGGCGGACATGTCACCGATGTGCTCCATCATGGCGGCGATGGCGATGGGCGCCATGACCAGGATAGAGGTCACATCGAACTTGGCCAGGACGAACTTCTGCAGACCCACGAAGTCAGCGCCGGCCACCTCGGTGAAGTCCACCTTGCCGGCAATCAGCGCTACGATGTACGCGCCCACCACGCCCAGCAGGATGGGGATGATCTTGACCATGCCCTTACCCCAGATGTTGGCGACGATGATGATGGCGATAGCCACCAGAGCCAGCCACCAGCAGGTGGAGGCGTTGGCCACGGCGGTGCCGGACAGGTTCAGACCGATGAGGATGATGATGGGACCCGTGACAATGGGCGGGAAGTAGCGCATGACCTTCTTGGCACCCACCAGCTTGAACAGCAGGGCCAGCACCAGATACAGCAGACCCGCGATGACCACGCCGCCCAGCGCGTAGGGCAGCTTCTCCTCGCCGGTCATGGCGGCGAACTTGCCGGTGTTCAGACCAGCCACCGCCTGGAAGCCGCCCAGGAAAGCGAAGGAGGAGCCCAGGAAGGCGGGTACCTTAAACTTGGTGCAGACGTGGAACAGCAGCGTGCCGATACCGGCGAACAGCAGGGTGGTCTGGATGGACAGGGGCAGGCCGTAGCCCGTCACCAGGATGGGCACCAGCACCGTAGCGCCAAACATGGCGAACAGGTGCTGCAGACCCAACAGGAGCATCCGGGGTACGCCCAGCTCCCGGGCGTCGTAGATGGCATCGTGTCCTAATTTCTTGTTCATGTGACTTGTCCTCTCTTTCTCGTTCATCCGTATATGTTTACTTACTTACAAACTGCCTGAAAAAATGACCGGTGAAAAATCACCGGTCAAATGGAAACAATATCAGAAACAAAAACAGAGGGAGCGCCAGTCCGCTTTTTCACGATCGTCTTGCAGGTCATGGCGTGTCCCTCCTCTCATTTTCTTGCCTATTATACGGGGCACAGCCGCAAAATGCAATACACTTCTGTGCCAATATCCTGTCAAAATTTCAGAAGATGATTTGGCTGTATTGCACAAGGTCATTCGCCCCGCTTATCGCTGCCATCCGCCAATCTTAACCGCCGCCGCAAAACGGGGCACACGCCCGCCGCCACGATGATCTTCACGGCGTCTCCCGGCAGATAGGGCAGCATCCCCGCCCACAGGATGGCGGAAAACGTCATACCCTTGCCCATGTAGGCGTTGAGGATCAGCGCCATGTAGGGCATCCCCACGGCGTACAGCGCGGCCAGTCCCGCCAGCGACGCCAGTGCCATGCGTTTGGGGTCCAGACTCTCCCCTGCCACGGCACCCACGACCCATGCGGCCGGGATCAGCCCCAGCAGGAACCCGAACGTGGGCTGGAACACATAGCCAAAGCCGCCGCCCATGGTGAAGATGGGCAGGCCCACCAGTCCCAGCAGGACGTACACCGCCTGGCTCAAGGCGCCCCACCTCCGACCCAGCAGCAGCCCCGCCATGGCAGTGAACAGGTATTGCAGCGTTACGGAGCTGTACACCATCGGAATACGCAGAAATGCACCCACCGCCGTCAGCGCGGCGAACAGGGCGGTATAGACCAGCTTGCGGGTACGGGTGTTCATAGGCGTCCCTCCTCCAAAAACTGTCCTGATGATACTAAATTCCTTAACACCTGTCAACTATTTACAAACGCGGAATACAGTGCTACAATGTGTTTTCGACCGAAAGGAGATGATGGCCGTGACTTGGGATGTTCTGCGCTATGACACCGTGGACTCCACCAACAACGTATGCAAGGCCCTTGCCGCGCAGGGGCTGGACAGCACCGCCGTCATCGCCCGGGCGCAGACCGCTGGTAAGGGCCGGCTGGGCCGTTCGTTCCAATCACCGGAGGGCGGCCTGTATCTTTCCGCCCTGTGGCAGGACTGCCCGGCCGGGCAGCTGCTCACCGTGACACCGCTGGCCGCGGTGGCTGTGTGCCGCGCTGTTGAGAGCCTCTGCGACACGGACTGCGGCATCAAGTGGTGCAATGATGTGGTGCTGCACGGCAAAAAGCTCTGCGGCATTCTGACCGAGTCCTCCCTGCTCCCCGACGGCAGCGCGGCGTGGCTGGTGGTAGGTATCGGTGTGAATGTGGGACAGGCCTCTTTTCCGCCGGACATCGCGGACATGGCCACATCCCTTGCCCTACAAGAGCTTGACGTGTCGCCGGACGCGCTGGCAGACGCCATATTAGCCCAGCTGACAGCCATGCGGACGGTGCTGACCGACCCAGTGGAATGGCTGGCGGAATACCGGCGGCGGTGCGTGAATTTGGGCAGACCCGTCCGCGTTCTACGGGGCAATACCGTCCAGCAGGCTATGGCGCTGGACATAGATGGGCAGTTCGGCCTGACGGTGCAGTATGAAAACGGCGAAACGGAGACAGTCCGCAGCGGCGAGGTCTCAGTGCGGGGACTGTACGGATATATAGAATGAGGTGATACGAGCATGAACGCAAAACTTCTCGGTCAGCTGTTCCTCACCTTTGCCAAGGTGGGCGTCATGACCTTCGGCGGCGGTATGGCCATGCTGCCCATCCTCCAGCGCGAGGTCGTGGAGGACAAGGGCTGGGCTACAGACGAGGAGCTGGTGGACTATTTTGCCATCGGCCAGTGCACCCCCGGCATCATCGCTGTAAACACCGCCACCTTCATAGGGCAGAAGCAGGCCGGTATTATCGGCGGCATCGTGGCCACGCTGGGCATTGTGTTCCCATCGCTGATCATCATCACCGCACTGGCAGGTGTCATCAACAGCTTCTCCCATCTGGCTTGGGTGCAGCACGCCTTTGCGGGTATCCGCGTATGCGTGTGCGTGCTGATCTTCAACGCGGTGGTCAA
>OGML01001962.1_pt1 | contig 15676 bp, 11 predicted proteins | sample 1572951 | NCBI WGS metagenome assembly OGML01 (sample SAMEA2581883, study PRJEB24529) | metagenome | biome: Human gut stool | place: China | collected 2011 | reverse complement strand
ATCTGCGTACGATTACCGTAGATCGCGGAAAAGAATTTTCCTGGGCTGAAAAACTGGAGAAAGATCTCAGAACCAAAGTGTATTTCTGCTTGCCTCATCATCCATGGGAGAAAGGAAGTAATGAAAATACAAACGGACTTCTTAGAGACTTTTTCCCAAAAGGAATGAGTATCGATAAAATTTCTCAGGCAGAAGTTCAGAAACGGTTCAATGCTCTGAATTTCAGACCCAGAAAACGTCTCAATTGGAAGTGTCCGGCTGAAGTCTTTTATTCAGTAACTTTGCACTTGATTTGATAATTCACCATTTGAAATCAGGAATAGGTCGGGAAGCGATCGTTCGGTCCGTAGACCGTTTTCCGATAGGCGTCCGGAATATCGCGGTGCTCAAGGAGTTCATTCACCGCTTCCATGACGTCCTCAACCCGGATTTCCCGCATGCATTCACTGATCCCGCAGCGGCCGCATCCGCGCTGTTCGCAGAAGTGGCAGCGCCCGGGGCTGATCACGACGCGGCTCGCGTCGTTTTCCCACGGTCTCCAGCGGCCAGGGATCGTCGCGCCGAAGAGAATCACTTCAGGGGTCTGGAGGGCTGCCGCCATATGAGCCGGCGCGGAGTCAACCCCAATGAGGAGCTTCGCGTCATCAATCAGCGCGGCAAAGGTCTTCATGGAAGGGGTCTTGCCGATCTGAACAATCGGCTTCGCGACTTTAAGGAGCGAGACGATCTTTTCAATCATCGTTCGTTCTTCGTCAGAGGGCCCCGACGTGATCACGATCTTTTCACCCTGGCTCGCGAGGCGATCAAGCATCTCGGCGGTCCGTTCCTCGGTCCAGCACTTGAAGAAGAACCGCGCCGCTGGGTGGACGAGCACATAGCCTTTGAGCCCACCGACGAGTTTCGCGGCCTCAGCGCGGGCTTCATCCGGGATCGTGAGCTTCAGGCCCGGCACTTCTTCCTCCGGCACCACGACACCGAGCGCCCGAAGGTGATCCATGTTGAACTGCGCGATGTGGCGCTCACGCGGGAGCACAAGGCTCGCCATGTGGGTGAAGCTCTTGTTATAGAAGTTCAGCCCCCCGAAGTGCTTCGGGCAGGAGATGCTCCGCTTCGGCTTCAGGATGCGGGCGAGCCACATGCCGCGGTTATGCGTCGTGAGGTGAAGGAGCGTGTCGTAGTGATTCGCTTTCAGTGTCTTCAGAAGATTGATTTCGGCTGAGAGCTGCTTCTTCACGCCCATCTTCTTCCACTTCTGATCGATCGTGTAAACGTTATCGAGATCCGGGTTCCCGGTCAGCATCTCGCGCGTGCTGTGATACACCAGTGCGTCAATCCTCGCGTTCGGGTACTTCTTCCGCAGAAAGCCGATGAGCGGCGTGGTGAGGAGGACGTCTCCGAAGTAGCGGAGTTCCGTAATCAGTATGCGTTCGAGTTCCACAGCGGTGCGGTCCGGATTGATAAGAAAGAGGGACGGCGGGGCAGGAGAGAGCGTTTGTTGCTTCTCTGTCCGCAGAGTCCCCCGATTTTAATAGATACGGGCAGGAGTGACGGCGGACGGTATCCCGCGGTTCAGAGAAGCAGCTGCAGAGTCTGCCGAATCACATTTTCAAGATGGAAGAGCTTCGCGTACGCTGTGAGCCGGTTCAGATCCTTATCCCGTCTCGCAGCGTAGGCTTTCAGAACGGCCGTGAAGTCCTGGATCTCGATTGTGCTTCGGCTCCGGAAGAGGTCGCAGATGGTCCTTTCAAGGTCATACATTGGGATCGCGTTCCCGCAATTATCCCGAACCATCGTTCTGCCGACCGGGAGCAGTTCTTTTTTGACCGTATAAACCTTGCACCTTCCGTCTGCCACCAGACGGTGAGCGTTGTAGCCGCTATAGAGCGTCACGGTGTGGAGAAGCGGTTCGCGTTCCGATAAACCGTAGTGGTAGAACGCTTCATCGTGCGAAAACACGAGCTGCGGAGACCGGAGGTGAAGAAGGTAAAGCTCATCCACCCAGGCGTCTTTTGGGGCGTAGACTCCGCGCCTGACCTGTTCCCAGCCGTGTTCACGCAGGGACTGGTAAAAGTGAAATCGAGTGACGCCAGCTTTTTCTGCGTCACGAGGTGTCAGGTACTCATGATCCTTGATCAGTCTTTCCATCGCGTCCATAGAGGTCCCCATTCATTCGTGCTTATTTTACTTTTCAAATAAGCACGTTTGTTTGGAATCTCTGGAGTAACGGCTCGTCAGAACGGGGCGAAGACAGCAGGGTAGTTGCCGCGAGGCAATAAAAAGGCGCTGTCTCCAGGGAGGTAGACAGGGGAGGTAGACAGCGCCGTCTCGCTCTAAGCGGATGCCTTACAGGTCATCCACCAGAGCTGAGCTCTTCGCGTAAGCGGTGACGCGGGCTTCAAAGAAGTCGGTCTTCACCATGTTTGCGTTCGCGTATTGGCTGACCCACTGCATGGAAGCCGGTTCCTGAGCGTGGCTCGGATCATAGGGCTCGTAGCCAAGCGTCATCCAGCGGAGATTGCCGAGGTAGTTGATGTAGTCGGTGATCATGCCGGGCGTGAGGCCGCGGACCTTGTCGCCGATCACATAGTGACCCCATTCGATTTCCTGACGGACGCCTTCCTTCAGCATATCAAGAAGCTCGGCCTTCAGGTCGTCCGTAAACCACTCAGGGTGCTCCTTCTGCAGCTCACGGAAGATATTCCGGAAGAGCCAGAGGTGCGTATTCTCGTCGCGGTTGATGTAGCGGATTTCCTGGGCGGACCCCGGCATCTTCTCGTTCCGGCTCAGGTTATAGAAGAACGAGAAGCCGGAGTAGAAGTAGATGCCTTCAAGGATGTAGTTCGCCATCACGACACGGATGAAGTTGTGCTCATCCGGGTGATTCAGGAACTCGTTATATTGCTCGCCGATGAAGGTGTTCCGCTTCAAGAGATGCTTATCTTCCTTCCACTGGTAGAGAATCGAGTTCCGCTCTTCAGGCGAGCAGATCGTGTCGAGCATATAGCTGTAGCTCTGCGAGTGGATGCACTCCTGGAACGTCTGAATGTTGAGGCAGAGGTTCACTTCGCTCGATGTGATGTAGCTCGAGATGTTCGGGAGATTCGCGGACTGCAGCGAATCAAGGAACACGAGGAAGCTCAGAATCTTGTTATACGCGTTCCGCTCCGGCTCCTCGAGATTCGGGTAGTCCTTCACGTCCTGCGCGAGATTGATTTCCTCCGGCACCCAGAAGTTATTCATCGCCTGGCGGTACCAGTCGGAGACCCACGGGTACTTATGGTTATTGAAGTCATTCAGGTTCGTCGGGTTTCCGCCCACGATCTGAATCGCGCCGATATCAGTATCCCCCTGGGGGTTGAACAACGGTTTTTTCTTGAACATTTCTTTACTTCACTCCATCAGGACGAGCAGGACTCGCACTCTTCAACTTCAAGCGACTTGCTGCGGATGTAATAGATCGTCTTCACGCCGCACTTCCACGCTTCGAGGTAGAGGTTAAGGACCTTTCTCATCGTAAAGTCGTTCGTGATGTAGAGATTGATACTCTGCGCCTGGTCAATGTGACGCTGACGGACGCCGCAGGCCCGGATCGACCAGTTCTGATCGATGAGGTGCGCGTTCTTGTAGAGCCACCAGGTGTCGGACGACAGATCCGGCGCTACGCGCGGGAGCAGCCCGTTCTTCTTCTCTTCGAGGAAGTAGCGGTTCATGATCGGGTCGATGCCAGGCGTCGTCCCGGCAATAATGCTCGTGCTTCCGGTTGGCGCGATCGCCATGAGGTAACCGTTTCGCATGCCGTACTTCGCGACATCCGCCTTCACGTCATCCCAGTACGGGGTGTTGTAGCCGCGCTTCTCGAAGAACGCGCCGGTGTCCCAGTCGCTTCCCTTATACATGCCGTACGTGCCCTTGTCCTTCGCGTTGAGAGCGCTCGTCTCGATCGCGGAGTGCGCGATGCGCTCAAACACCTTGTCGACAAAGGCGAGATGCTCCTCGCTCTCCCAGCGGATGCCGTGCTTCGCGAGCATGTGGTGATAGCCGCTCACGCCAAGCCCGATCGCGCGGTAACGCTTCGACGTGATCTCGGCGTACGGGGTCGGGTAGAAATTGAGGTCTATCACGTTATCGAGCGCGCGGACGACGCTTGACGTCAGGTGCTCGAGGTACCCCGGCTCATCCACCGGAATGCGGCCGAGGTTAAGGCTCGCGAGGTTGCAGACCACGAAGTCACCCGGTTTCGTCGTGGTGACCACTTCAACCGTGCCTTCAGAGGTCTTGATCTCGCGGCTCACGCTCTGAATCGGAGCCGTGTTCTGCGCGATTTCCGTGCAGAGGTTCGAGGAATAGATGTGACCGCAGTGGGCGTTCGGGTTCATCGCGTTCACGAGGTCGCGGTTGAAGATAAACGGGGTACCCGTTTCCACCACGGACTTCAGGAACAGACGCACCAGATCCTTCAGGCTGATCTCACGCTTCGTGATGCGATTATCGTGCACGCACTCGAGGTAACGCTTCGTCCACTCCTCTCCAAAGCTGTCCTCAAGGTTGTAGCCGCGGACCTGGCTGATCTCATGCGGACACATCAGGTACCAGACACCGTTGAAGTTGTCGCGGACCTGCTGCCAGAAGTAATCCGGGACGCAGAGCGCGGGGAAGGTGTCGTGCGCCTTCAGACGGTCATCGCCGTTATTCGTCCGCATCTGAAGGAATTCGGGGATATCGCGGTGCCAGATATCGAGGTAAACCGCCACGGCGCCCTGACGGACACCGAGCTGATCCACCGCAACCGCCGTGTCATTCACGAGCTTGATCCAGCGGGAGACGCCGCCCGCCGCCCCCTTGAAACCGCGGATGTCGCTTCCGCGGGCACGGACCTTGCCGAAGTAAAGCCCCATGCCGCCGCCGAACTTGCTCACCTGAGCGAAGTTATCGAGGCTCCGGTAGATGCCGGCAAGGCTGTCAGGCACGGTATCGATGAAGCAGGACGAGAGCTGGTGGTACGGCTTACGGGCGTTCGCGAGGGTCGGCGTCGCCATCGTCACTTCGAGTTTCGAGAGCATGTCGTAGAACCGCTTCACGTACTGCATCCGGACATCTTTCTTTTCCGGCATCGCGAGGTGAAGCGCCACGCCGAGGGACAGCTCCTGCGGGCTCTCGAGGATCTCGTTATTGTGGCTCTTGATCACGTAGCGCTCGAGCACGAGCTGAAGGCCGGAGTAGTTGAAGAGCTTATTCCGGTTCTCATCGATCAGGCCCGCGGCCTCATCAATCTCTTCCTTCGTGTAGTTCTCGAGGATGTACTTCCCGTAGAGGCCGTGCTCCGTGAGGAACATGAGCTTCGTATAGAAGTCCGTGAGACCGAGGTTCTGCTCACGCTGCGCGAGCTTCCGCTTGAAGCTGTGGCAGAGCAGCCGCCCGGCGATCTGCTCGTAGCGCGGCGCGTTCTGCGTCGTGAGTTCCACGGCGGAACGGATCAGGGTGTCGAGCTTCTCGTCGACACTCGCGGTGGGCGACACCTGGGAATTGAACTTCGCGGTGAGGACTTCAAGCGAATACTCAGGCGCTTTGAAGTCATTCTGGATCTCGAAGAGGCAGCCATCGAGGTCGCTGTCACCCGTCGCGACAGAAAGCGCGAGGCGGCAGGTACGGAGTTCCGTCCGCTTCTCGCGGTACAGAATGAAGTTCTTCGCGACCTGGTAGTGGCCGCGCTGCATCAGAGCTTCTTCGACACGGTCCTGAATAGTTTCAACGGAGCAGCCCGGTGTCACGAGAATCTGCTTTTCCACGAGATCAAGCAGCTCGTCGAGATCGTCGGGTTGTTAAATGCCTGTGCTCTTAAACGCTTTCGTAATAGCAAGGGCGATTTTTTTGCGATCGTACTCTTCGGTTTGACCGCTTCTTTTAGTTATCAGCATTGAGTAACCTACTGTCAGAGTGGTTAGGATGAGAATTGGCTTTTCAGCTGTGTGTGAGTGAGCATTTTACTAGGGAATGTTAATCCGCGCTTAATAAAACCTAGATCTAGTGCTTATGGGGGCAGAGCGAACACCAACTGAAAAGGGACGGAAGAGCCGTTTTTCACTACGGATCAGAGATCGCCTGTGTGACCGGATAAGGGACGGAAAAACAGCGGGATGCAGTCCGAGACGAGACTTTCCCAGGGCGACATCTCAAAAGACATTCTCTTCACAACTGACACCGTTTCTCACCCTCCTCAAGGGGTAGAACCGAGGGGGAATTGCGGAAGTTCCGGGAAAGTGCCGGATGAATTTCAGACTACAAAAAAGCGGAAACACTGAAAAACGCGGGCAACGAAAAAGCCCCAGGGGGTAGATGTCATAGGCCATATAGGCGGACTTTTCCTGGGGCTGTTGCTGGAAGAGATGCTCGCAGTTCGAGGCTTTACCGGCCCGACTGGAGATTCTTCCGATCGCAAGAAAAGTATCGCTCTTTTCGAAGAAAACCGCATCAAGGAAAATCCGCTTTTAAGACTCGGATAAGAATGCGATAATAAAAAGATATGCTGTTGAAAATAAATAAAAATAAAGACCCGAACTGAAGCTCTCAGACTCCCCGCCTCTGCGCCATAATGGTTGAGACACAGAGCGCCCCGGAAGGCTTCTCTCTTTCGGGGCACAAAACTCACAAATTACAGGAGTCAGACATGACGAAAGCCCCGATTTTCGAGATCAATGATTCAGACGGCAAGCCCTTCAAGATGGAAGATCACTTTCCGATGGTGCTCTACTTCTATCCGAAGGACAGCACCTCCGGCTGTACTACAGAAGCGAAGGAATTCACCGCTCTGATTCCGGAGTTCCAGAAGCTCGGGTACGACGTGGTCGGTGTCTCGCGCGACTCCGAAAAGAGCCACCAGAACTTCATCTGCCGCTACACCCTCGCGATCACGCTCCTCTCTGACCCGGAAGAAAAGGCCTGCAAGGCGTACGACGTGATCAAAGAGAAGAATATGTACGGAAAGAAGGTGATGGGTGTTGTTCGGAGCACATTCCTGATCGACAAAGACGGGAACCTCGTGAAGGAATGGCGGAAAGTGAAGGCGGCTGGCCACGCCCAGGCGGTTCTCGACTTCATTAAGAATCCGGAAGCCGCGGAAGCTTAATCGCAGATAGTTTCGCTTTTCTTAAAACCCAGACGGTTCTAAAAAACCGCCTGGGTTTTGTTTGAGTGATGTATGGATTCGCGCGGAGACTGTGCGTGAAAGGCGTTCTGAAAAGTAGCGCTATTCTTATCGTTTGTATTTGCTATTACATAAACTCACGATTATCGATTGATGTGTGATTTGTTGTAACATAATGATTTAACATTGCTATTTAAAAATATTCAAGGGTATTGAATTATATTTACGCTGATAAATACGCATAACATAATGAAAAAATAGAGAATAGTTATTCTTGTGGTACGGAAAATAGAACATCCATTCTTGTATAATTGGCCGTCAAGATTTTGTCAAAAGCTCTCAAAAAATGACGATCAATGTTCAATGCGTCTATGGGGATGACGACATCGAGAATGTCAGAAACTGCATCATCCCAAATCTTGCTGCCGCCACAAGGAAAAAGTTGTTTTCCTGACGATGAATTACGACGCTGCCGGTAAAAGGCTTGACTCCGGAGATCAGTACGGCTGCGAAGTCAGGGATATTCCGAAAACCACTGATCGTCGTACTGGCTTTGCCGAGAATCACAACTTTCTCTTTAAAGAGTCTGAAAAAACTCCGAGTTTTGTGCTGATCAATCCGGACTGCGTTCCACTTCCCGGAAGTATTGACCGGCTGATTGAACGGAAAACAGACAAAGTCGCGATTGTCGAGGGCCGTCAAAGGCCTTTCGAGCACCCGAAGAAATACGATCAGAAGACCCTTGAAACTCCTTGGGCCAGCGGCGCCTTTGAGCTTATTGACTCCGATTTCTACCAATCCGTGGGCGGAATGGATGAGCTTTATTTTCTTTACGCCGAGGATGTCGATCTCTCCTGGAGAGCCTGGCTTAAAGGTTATCGGGTGCTTTATGAGCCGGCAGCTCAGATTATTCACTTCACAAATGGCCGATTTGAGCGCGATGACTTGATTTCAAACGAGCAGTACTACGGTCTTCGGAATTTCATCCTGATCTCCAGAAAGTTTTTCGGTGAGAAGGGAGAGGAGTCCGCTATTAACTCTCTCAAGAAAGCATTGGATCCCTTTCTTTTTACGAAAATCATGGATGACTACCTTGCGAACATCCGTGATCGGATTACGGATACCTATGACGGTAATCAGGATCGCCACATCATGATCCGTGGAATCAACCAATTTGCTGACTGAGAGTACAGATGAAGATCATTGTCACGGCTAGATCCAAAGAATCTGAAAAAGCTTTCCTTAAACGTCACGCGTTTGCCGCTGAAAGCATCGTTGTTCGGCGAAACGAGAAATCACTCTTCGACGTCATCAACTCAATTATTGAGAGCGAGAACGAGCCGGTACTGCTGGTTCATGATGATATCTATTTCAATTCAGATTTTGAGGATCGGGTTGAAGAGCTTCTTCAGAAGCTTTCGGATGATGATTACCAGTGGGGTGTCATTGGTAATGCCGGAATCGCGAATAATGCGTACGGCTATCGGGCGTCTAACATTGTCCGTTATGTGGTTGATCAACACGAGGGCGCAACCCTTTCGGCCCGTATTCTGCCCGTAAGAATGATTGACGGGAATACGATGCTCATTAACGCGCCGGAACTCCGGAAGCATAATGTGCGGCTCCCCTCGCTTTCCGGGTTTCAGCTTTACGATCTCGCGCTTTCCATTGAATCTCTCAAGGCCGGGCTTGGTGTTTTTGTCTCCCCCGAATTGCTTTGCTATCACGACAACAAGGATAATCCAGCGTCTTTCATTTCCTTCGCGGAATCAGATGAAGCGCAGCGGTACCTTGGTGCGAATTTAAAGAATACCTATCTGGAAACGCTCAACGGCATAATCAAAGTCAGAGAGCCATCAGGAGATTTTGACTGGGTAGAGGCAACAGCCAGGATCGGCAGGAAGCAAAGCGGTATCCATGTCGCGATCGTTGTGAGAACCCAGTTTAAAAGGCCAGAGCAGCTTTTTCGGACGCTCACAAGCATCCGGTCTTTTATTGCTTCATCACAGGATGCCGATCTATTCCAGTGCCACGTTGTGACAGACGTGAATACGGGGAAAGAAAAGGAAATGTATGGTTTCCCAATTCATTATTTTCCCTGTGATCTGAGAGATTCTAGGTTTTTACTGGTCAGTGAGGCGATCAAAAATATTCTGTCTGACTACATCTGGTTTGTTGATGATGACGATTGGCTGTTCCCGAACTCGGCAGAGTGGCTTGCGAACACTATTCGTTCAGCACCTTCCGCATCAACGTTCTTTATAGGGACAGAGCACTTTATAGAAAAGAAGCTGCCTGGTTCTGAATCACTGATCCAGACGCGCGCGGTTCCCCATCAGTATTTCCCGCCGAGTGATTTGTTTAAGTCCATTTATACAAACCATATTCCTTTTTCTGGCATTATTTTCCCGAGACTGAAAATCATAGGGCGATGGTCTTCCTCAGAGGTGGAGAAAATTACGATGCTTGAAGATTGGTATCTTCAGATTCTCAATTTTCAGTCAGACAATTTCTTCCCGATCACCATTAACAAACTTTTTGTCGGAATTTCAATTCGAGGAATCGGTCAGACGGTCATGCTGAAGGATAGGACCGAATGGTATAAGTCGGAATCCACGGTCTATTACGACCTGGTGAAGAAGGGAGGAATGATTTTCTCTATTCCCCGGATGCAGACAATCGCGAACGGATCTTCGCCTTCTTTATCCATTGACGAAAGAAAGGCCCTTAAGTCCTTTTATAAAGCAAAACTTCTCAAGTACAAGATTCTCTCTTTTCTGACTTTCGGTGGACCAAGGGGCAGGTATAAAGAGAGAAAGAGGAAGTATCGGGAAAAGTTCCGCAAACTCTGAAATGATAAAAATTGTTTGCCTTAATTGATGAACAGGGCATATTTCCTCTATACCTGATCTCCTCCAAAGTTAATTTCCTGTAGACAATCCTCAAGTGATTGCTCTTCGGTTGAATTAAGAGATAACCGTTAAATGACAAGACTCGCTTTTTATACTTTTTGGGAAAAAGATGGCATTGTCAGAAAATATGTCTTGACTTACCTGAAAGGGCTTCAGGAAGTTGCGGACAAGATTATTGTCATCGTCAATGGGAAACTTTCCCTCGAGGGAAAAGAAAAGCTTGAAAAGCTTGGCATTACCATCTTGCAGCGAGCAAACAAGGGATTTGATTTCGGGGCCTGGAAAGCCGCTTTTGAGTTTCTAGGCTGGGAGGAAGTACGGAAGTTTGGCGTTCTTCTTGAATCCGACATGAAATAAATTGGCTCGGTGTATCATTTCTCTGGAATTTTTAAGAGAATGGAAGATAACCCTTGTGATTTTTGGGGACTGACACAGCATCAAGAAGTCAAAAACGCCCTGATCATTGCAGGAGACAAAGACTCTTATATTAGGCGTCACATTCAATCTTTCTTCATAGTAATCAGACAGAAAGTCATTCTGTCAGAAAAGTTTTCCTCATATTGGGATGGGCTTGTTGAGGCTGAGAACCTGAAACAAGAATTCAGTGAACACGAAACGAGGTTCACAGAATATCTGGAATCTGTTGGATTCAGCTGGGATACTGTATTTAAGCCGAAGGGAGAATTTAATCCCAGTTTTTATCAGGTAACAGAATATATAGATGCCGGATATCCTCTAGTGAAAAGGAAACTTTTCAATTGTCCCTCTTTTATCTGGACAAATCACACCGGAGGCGACACGCCTCGTAAGGTGCTTAAAAAAATTGAAGAACTTGACTATCCAATAGACGAAATTTTTGAAGACCTGCTTGCTACGTGCCGCCTAAGCGTCCTAAACAGGGATATTCATTTTAATCGGATTATTCCCTCTGATTACAGCAAAAGTATCGATGATGTGCTGAGGGATAAGAAAATAGCGGCTGTTTTCTTTGCGTATTATCCGGACCTTGCAAACAGGTATCTCCCTTATATCCTGAATCTGCCGAAAACAGCGCATATTTGCTTAATTTCCTCTAGGCAGGAAACTTTGGATACATACTCTAAGCTTTTTAGAGAATTTGATTTTGATTTCGAATGCCGCATTAAACCTAATCAGGGACGTGATTTTTCGGCTTACTGCATTGCGGCAAGAGATATATATGATAAATATGACTACGTTTGCTGCCTAAAAGATAAGAAAGCTCCTCATACTTCGTATCTCGCGGCGGAGTCTTTTGATAAGCAATGTTGGGACAGCGTGCTCTTTTCCAGAGATTATGTTAATAACTGCCTCAGGCTCTTTTATGACCATCACTCTGCGGGGATGATTTTTTCACCGCCACCGAACTTTGGTCCTTATGGTGTGACCATAAGATTTCCTAACACTTAAATGTACGGAAACGGCGTTAACATTACTGGTGTGCACTCTAACTGGAGACAGTCAATGACTACAACCCGAGCTGCTGCACCTGCTGCAACCTCCCAGCCGAAAGCTTCGCCGGAAAATGCTTCTCCCGCCAAGAAGCCTCCCTTCAGCCGCATGGCCTACACGGCTGAGTACAAAGAGGCTGCCGTCAGCCTTGTTTTGGTCAACAAGATGAGCATTGCCGAGGCGGCGAATAATCTCGGAATCAGCGCTCAGACTCTTCGCAACTGGATCAAAATGCGTCAGGCAGGCGGAGAACTTGCATCGACAAATTCGAAGGTGGATGAGCGGGAGATGGAGCTTCTGACGCTTCAGGCGGAAAATCGTCGGCTCAGAAAAGAGGTATTGCTGCTAAAAAAATTTCAGGCGTACCTCACCACAGGAAAGATCTGAGGTACGCCTGCATCAAATCCGTGATGGACAAAGACAAAGGCTGTCTGGAGCCGAATCTGCCGGTGACATATCTGGAATGCTGCTCAATCCTGGAGGTGAGCGTCAGCGGCTATCTCGCCTGGGTCCAGAGGCAAAAGACGCCGACTGTCTACAAGAGTCGAAGCCCCGAAGCCCTTGTCCTTGGCATGACCAAAGGCTTCCTCAAGAAGCAGACGCGGGACTATGTCCCTGGCATCAGGCCGATCCTCAGCCACCTGCAGCACAATGGAGTGAAGGTCGGCAAGGAGCGGCTGCGCCGCATCCTCCGCAGCAACGGGATCATCGGGCGGCAGCGCCGGCGCTACAAGACCACAACGAACAGTGAGGACACAAAGACTCCCTTCGAGAATCTCCTGTCACGGCAGTTTGAGCCTGGCACCCTGAACAAAGTGTGGACGAGCGACATCACCTACATCTGGACTACCGAAGGCTGGGCGTATGTCTCGACCTTCATTGACCTTGGCAGCCGCCGAGTTCTGGGAGCCTGTTTCGCGGACAACATGGCCACGCCAATGGTGGTGGCCGCCCTTGAGTCGGCTTTGAAAGCCGCCAGGCCGCCGAAGGGCCTTGTCGTTCACTCGGATCAGGGTTCGCAGTACAACAGCGCCTCTTACCGTTCGACGCTCGAACACCACGGTCTGCTCGGTTCCATGAGCAGCAAAGGTGAATGCTGGGACAATGCGCCGACAGAATCCTTCTGGTCCATCATGAAGCGCGAGATCTGTGCGAAGGAAGGCTTCAGAACCAGGGACGAGGCTTTTGCAGCCGTCCAGAAATGGCTGACGTACTACAACGAAGAGCGCCCTCACAGCGCTCTCGGCGGTCTGTCGCCGGCGGCTTATGAGGCCGGTCTTGCGACGACCAGAGCGCAGCGCAGAAGGCTCAAGCTTCGGTCCGGTCTTACCCTGCTGAAGGACTGCTCAGAAACTCGCTGAGACCCGAAACTCAGTCCGGAGCCTGGCCAGGCAGGCAAAAACCTCTGCCCGGCAAGACTCGGCTGTCGCCTGAATAGCAATTGACGCTGAACATCGGGTAATATGAACTTCGAGTTTGCAAATTCACGCGCACCAACATGCAAAACCTGTGTCAAGACCCCGTTTCTTCTGGGAAGAACTCTCGGGACCGTTAAAGTCCCGACACATTCCCAGTCCTAGTGCTACGAAAAACGCCACCTATACCATTATTAAGTATCGCCTGATGTTAAAAGTCTGTCATGGCAAGAGAAGGAAACATTATGAGAAGAAGCTCAGCGACTATATTGCAAGGTTTGACTGACAGAGAATCGGGGCTATAAATGAAATCTTTTGTTCAGTCGTCTTTGACTGCCTTAAAACACGTCAGATTTACCGACATTCTCGGCGTAGCTGCACTGGTTGGCTTCGCTCTTATGATGCCGTATGCCTTTGGGCTGACGTTTGGAGGTCATCATCTCAAGGAATTATGGGACTGGAAGAATGTGGTTTTCATTTTCCTCACATTCTTTACGATGTCTCGTTGGCGATTGACGCGCTGGCTGATCGCGGTGCCGGCTGTCATTTTTCTTGCCGCCTACCTACCGACGGGCATTGTTTACGGCAAGCCTAATGTGATGGTGACAATTGCAGCACTGCAGACGACACCGGAAGAGTCTCTCGAATTCATTGCGACAACACCATGGAAACTTTGGTCCAAGGCAGTTCTGCTGCTCATTCTGGGGATCATTGGGCTGCATTTCACCGCCAGGATTAAGGGCAGTCGATATCTGCCTCTTTTTACAGGCGTGGCCGCTGTTGCCATTGCTTTTTCGGCGATGCATTGGCATATCGGCAATATAGAAAAGGTTCAGCTTTTTTCTTTTCTGAATAGCCTGAAGGCATCGGTGACTGAGGCAGCAACTGAGCTTCACGCGGAGGCTAATGCAGAACCTCCCACCTGGGAGATCACGGGAGTTGATCCTAAATATAAAAACTTTGTTGTGATCATAGGTGAGAGCCAGAGGCGCGATTACGCGTCAGTCTTTGGGTACCCGCTCGAAACTACGCCTTTTCTCAATATGGCGAAGGGCGTCTTTTTCAGTAATTTTGTCGCTCCGGGACCAAACACGATGCTGTCGCTCCCAAGGCTGTTGTCCCTTAATACCCAAGGATCTGATGAGTACAGCCGCGGAAATAATATTGTGACGCTGGCTAACCAGGCGGGGTTTGACTCCTGGTGGATCTCAAATCAGGGACGTATCGGTTTGTATGACAATGCGGTCTCCCAGATTGGTGTCAGAAGCCGGCACACGTTCTGGCTGAAAAAAGGTGGATACACGGACTCCAATAAAGACGACGACCGGCTGCTGCTGCCCCAGATTGAGAGGGCTTTGCAGTCGCCGCTTTCTGAAAACAGCCATCATCGAATCATCTTTGTCCATCTGATGGGGTCTCATCCTTTGTTCTGCAGCCGTCTTTCAGGTCGGGCTCCCGCGTTTAAGGTTGGCGACGAAGAAATGGATTGCTATCTAACAACGTACCGCATGGCGGATGCCTTTATTGAGAGGACGGTCTCGATGCTGAAGCAGTCCGGAGAGCCCTGGTCTCTCGTTTATCTCTCCGATCACGGTCTCGCTATGAGGACAATGCCAGGTCCCGAGCATGAGAAGAAACTCAGGCATGGAATTGAGTACCGTCAGAATTACGAGGTCCCATTTTTAAAGATTTCTTCTGACAGCACCGCGCATGAAGTGAATCCATCCTACCGATCAGGTCTTCGCACGATCCAGGGGCTGGCTGAGTGGATAGGCGTTAGCGTTAAGAATCCAGGCATGAATGTGGGTCCTGATTTTTGGGGACAGGTTAATGATCCCAGGGTCCGGCTTTTCGACGGAAGGCTTTATAACGATCTGAAAGATGACCCAGCGATCGTCTTCAGAAATACATCAGGGAAAAACACTGATCAATATGAGAAAAAATTATGACCTAATTTTCAGCTTTGGCGAGGCATGCTCTCTCTCCGAAACGCTGAGGTTTCTGAAGCTTCAGAACTGGCCCTATCCATGGATTGGCTGTTTGGAGCCAATTTTCAAATAAGAAGCGGCAGGCATTGAGAAAGCTTTACAGATGAAAGAAGTAAAGAAAGACCGGCTGCCGGGCCTTATGGTCGATTCTCAATAGATGCAGATTTTTTCGCGTTCAGTAATGATCCAATACATCCCAACGGGGCTGAAAAGATCAATAACCGCCAACGATAAGTTTCGCAATGGGTACCGCCTGGATTATTAAGCAGCAGTAAAGAACTTTCCAGAGATCATCATGCGTGCAGTTGCTTACCCCGAATAACCCTATTCCCAATCCTACCAAAAGAAATTCGCAGGGCATCATAGGACGAAGGTTTGACGCCCAGACCGTGGGTGAGAAACCCATCGCGGAGGGAATCGCGAAAGCGAGTGCCAGCAGCGCCAAAACACAAACCTTCATTTTGGCTGATATTTCAGCTGTCAAAACACCCCAAAGAAGGACACCGCCCCAAAGCAGGGTCAGGGCTATCGCCAGGTACTGCTTCGTATGCCATTCCCCTTCGAAAGGTGCAAATGGGACCATTCCTTTCAGTTTGGTATACGAAAGGTATTGAAGAATGGTGACGGCTATCAAGGATAAAACCGCGCCCCGTATTTTTCTGAACCTGAGGTAGGCAATTGCTGAGGCGACGAAGGCAAAGCAAATGTTTACATGGTGAATTATCAAATCAAGTGCAAAGTTACTGAATA
>OGML01001955.1_pt1 | contig 15699 bp, 7 predicted proteins | sample 1572951 | NCBI WGS metagenome assembly OGML01 (sample SAMEA2581883, study PRJEB24529) | metagenome | biome: Human gut stool | place: China | collected 2011 | reverse complement strand
AACATAATTACATTTTCCGGGTACTGACAAACATCTGATGGTAGTAGCTTCCGGAAGCCCATCCTCCTCAGCCACCAAACGGCCATCTACCGTATATACCTGCACCGAAGCCAAAGAAACATCAGACGAAACCACCACAATCTCACCACTCCGTACGGAATAGACACTTACCGACCGGCTATTTTCCTCCTCCATATCGTGTACCTCGTACCCACCTTGCCACAGATAGTAACGCCCATGCTCGTTCGAAACCACCTTTAACTCGAATCCATCATAAAGCGAAGTATATGTGTGTGAATGTGCATCATAAAGCTCAGTTCCATTGCAAGCATCACCGCTAAAACGGAGCGTCACCGTCTCGTCCGATGCGCCGTGTACAGCCAATGGAATACGCATGCCGGCCGGTGTTACGTTCACGCTCAGAGCCCGGGTACTTCCCACCGTATAAACAACCGGAACCTCCTCCAAACTATTGTTCAAGAACAGTTCGGCATCCTCTTTCTGCTCATAGCCGCCCGAAGCTGCTGCACGGAATGCTACCATGGCCCGGCTCTGCCGTCCATCATCCGTAACGGCAAGGATACGCAATACATTTTCTGCCGTCTTTGTCTGCTGCACCTCAAAAGCCGCCTGCATGTCAGCCGTGAACTGCAACTCACTTCCTAAGGCATCTGTTTTTTTCTGTACGAAGAAACTGCGCAAAGGCGGTACGGTTATATTTTCCAACGAAGTAATCCAACCGTTCTCACTTCCTACGGCCACTTCTTGCCCGTTTTCATCCTCCAACCACAGTTTCTGTTCCAACACATCCCCGTTCTTCTCAAAGAACTTCGACATGTCTAACCGCGTCAGGAAAGGATTGCCCACAAGACAAAGTCGCTCTCCATTGGCTTCTTCCGGTAACATCACTGTAATCGGTTTTCCATCCTCTGCCTTGTCATAATCGACATCACGAACAAAAAGCACATCGGTAGCCAAGCGCCCGGCCTCTTCTCCCCTCTCCACTGTGATATCAATGTTATCGGAAGTTCCATCCTTATTATAATAGATATAACCCACGTCAGACTTCGGCAAACGGAATACCACACCATTACCGTCCGGTGCATCCTGCACCTTCAACGAGAATCCCGTACCCGGTACATACCTTTCGTCCACATCGTTATAAAGAGCACTCCAGTCTCCGGCCACAGCTACATCGCGTTCTTCACCTTCCAACGGTTTCAACATCGTGCTTTTTGCTTTCCACCCACGCTGATATACCGATGGAGCGAAACGGTCGTTCTTCCCTTTATCATAAATGACGGGGTGGAAATATTCCCCTTCTTCCTCACCTGATTTCCCCGTATAGAAATCCCCGGCCACCACATCTTTCAAAGGTACGGACAAAGAAAACCAACGTCCCTGCTCTAAACGGTAATCTAGATATGCCTTATTATACATCAGATATTCCGGATGCAACATTTCGGCCCCGGATTCAAAATGAATCTCATCGACCATGTTTACACGGTAGCGTTCCGTCGTCAACGAACCGGCATCTTCACTACTCCCCTCAGGATGCTCATACGCCATCATGTCATATTGTATATTGTCTGTATGTTTGCCGATATGCGAAGGCTTGTCCTTGTCTACCCATATCACGTTTTCGCCATCCGCCATTCCATTGAATCCGGCCTTATACAGTTCCACCTTTGCTCCTTGAGGAATGATCACCTTAGAAAATAACATCGGTACAAAAGCATTTACCGTCACATTCCCGTCTTCCGGATACGGATCGGAATCTGGCTTGTTCAGACGATCCTTTTCTGCCACACGCTTCCAATTATTGTCATTGTTCCAATTTGAAGTGGCCTCACCGTCCCATACAAGATATTCCGGCACCACTTTCATTTCCACCGGGAATTGACCGAAACATGAATTGCCGACCTTACCCGTTCCAACCTGTTCTTCAAAATGTACCACAAACGTATAAGTGTAGCCTTCACGCGGCGTAAATTTAAACCCTTTCTTTGCCAACGGCACATTGATGGTTTCTACCAGTTTCCCCTCCAAGTCGAAATGGATTTTAGCAGCTCCTCCTTTCGCCTTTTCCGCAGTCAAAGTATCGAGCCATCCTATCGGTAAGTCATATTCTGTAAACGTCCCGTCTTCGGGAATAAACCCTTTCATCTCGGGATCGTCAGTGTCTATTAAAAAGATATACCGACGGGCCGGCACAGATGACACCGGTCCCAAACCGATCACATCGTCCGAAGTAACTTTCACATTCCTCAAATCCACAGTCAAGGCATGTTTCTCGTCCGTAGCCTTTTGTATCTGCGACAAGCCTATACGCAACGCTGGATTGAAATCAACAGGATACTTCATGTAATTGAATCCGGCGTGAAGCCCTGGGGCTTTACCGGAAGTATGCAATACCAGTGGAATATAATCCCAACAAATTAAAGCCTCATATTCTTCACCAACAGATGTTTCCACACGAATCGGTTTTACCACCAGTTCCAAACCGTCTTCCAACAGTTCTATGTCCAAAATCTCCCGGTGCAATACCAAACGGTGATTCAGTCCTTCCTCCTGAGTCGTACTATACCTGTATAACAAGTCATACATGTCTCGTGTGAAAGTCTCCTGCGGAGCCGTCGTAGTTTCACTCAATGCATCCGCATCCGGATAATAGTTACGGAATGCAATCAATGCATCGTTCAATGAAACCGTTCCTCCATTCTCTTGAGGCTGTGCCTCCAAATACTCCTTTTCCGACCCGAAGAACCAATCCATATACACTCCATCGTCTATAATGATATCCTTCCTTTCCCCATCTTCGACCACCTCTACTTTCAGAGTAATGGAAAACTTGAATATCTGTCCGGCACAATAATCCGTAGTCGGATCCACTATCTCACCGTTCATCTTCAACACATTCTGCGATGTGACCCAAAACTCGCTTTTCATGGCGCACGCATCCAAGCAGTCCTTGAACGTCCCAACATCTGGACGCTTGTCTGAACCAGCCTCTTCCTTTTCCGGAATATGCATCAACATAATGTACGGGCGATTAGGACTAAGTTTGGAGTAAAAATCCACAGCCAAAGCTTTACGGCTGTCCTTATCCCCATAGAAAGCGGAAACCATATTCCCATTAATATCTACCCTGTTGTTTTTTGCCAACGCGCCATCGTTATAAGTTTCTTCGGCTTCTACATACGACTTATTTTTATCAAAGTTCTGGTTATAGTACAAACGGGCATACTTATAATTATACTCGTCGGAACCATCACCTATTTCCATCACAGAAGCCTCGATAGCCGCCTTGATCTCTTCTGCCGTCGGAGATGCCTTCCCCTCCAAAGCGTCACGGAAAGCCAAGGAATCTATGAAACAAAAATCAAAAGCATGCCATACACTTTCGTCGCCCGTAAGCTCTTGCGCCCCAGTACGCGACAATAGACGTTCCCAATCTATCTTGACATTCATTCTGGTTCTGTCGTTCATACAGTTGACCTCCATCTGCTTCACTTCCGCACTCGGCATGGCCATATATACCCTCACATCGTCCAAATACATGTCTCCTCCTTTGGTACTATTAGAGTAATTGTCCACCCGTAGAAGATAGGAGTCGTATTCGATCTCCGAATCATTAATGAACGAAAAATAGACTTGCATCCATTCGTTAGTACCGCTTCCGCAACCTGGCAAACTTGAAGACAAATAATCACTGCGGCGGATTGCACCCGGCGAGAAACGGTATAATGGGGTCATGGCACCTTCTTCATCAACTCCCATTATCGTAAAAAGCATACCTGCATCATCAGAGTCTTTACTCCATCCCCCGCCTTTCACCCATGCGGAAACAAACAATTCCGTTCCCCGGCATAAATTCTGCCGGAAAGGCAAATGGACAATGTTTCCCGGACGGTCGGACGCATCGATAAAAAGATGGTAAGAACTTCCGGGTAAAGGTTTCGCATTTTTATTTGTCGGATTACTCCCAGCCCATGTGGAATTGGCTTCCATAAAACCGCTCATAATAGCATAATATGCCCATTCGGGATAATAGCGGTTCCCTTGCGAAGGTTTATAATCTCCCCCCGTTGCACCGTCATAGAATCCGTAACCGCTATATTCCCATGCCATCGGGAACGTATAAAAGTCCTTACTCCCATAGAGGGCTGCCACATCTTTATCATAATCCCAATCTATACCTGTCAGTTTCCGGTAATTACGTTCCATAAACGCCAGAGTACGGTAACCATATCCCTCCCACGGCTCCCCCTTCCATTCATATCCAACCGAATCCAACTGTGCCATCATACTTTGCGTAAGCAAGCTGCTCTCTTTTCTGAAAGTAAGCTTGTAACGTGCAATATTATAAGTCTTCCCATCCACAACCTTGGTCACGATAATGGTGGACTGCACTCTGTCTTCACCCTTCACGCATTCCAAGATATCAGTGTACGACGGCACTTTTTCGGGATAATTGAATTTAATTACCCTCTGTTCACCGCTTATACTCGACTTATCAATTGTAATACCTGCATCATTACTCACCACTGTAGCCGTTAATTTAGCCGAAAGCTCCTCATCTAACGAGATATTCGGCACAGCATAACTCCGCGCATCTTTTGAAAGAGTGACCAATGCTTGGGTACTAACTGCATTGAAAATCCGATAAAAAGGGAAAGTAATCTCATACTCCTCCAAAAACTTCTTTCCCGCAAAATTGTCCACTGTTGCGCCTTGGTATTCCTCTTGCATCAAACGGTTATGCCCTTGCTGCATGGCAGGAGTTGTCGGATCGTCCACGGCTACGATATAATACAATATCCGGTGGGTCAATGTGGGCTCATAATGTGTAGACTGGAATTTGCTGTTTTTAGAATTACTGTCAAAGTCCTCTGTATAGTCCGTATACGCCGACACATCGCAAGCCACCACAAACCAATTACTATCGAAGTTATTAATCTGCGCATCCGGAAACCATTCATTAAACTCGCCTTTCTTAGGATAATAAAAATTCATTTTACCAAGCACTTTATCCCCCATAGGAAGACCTATATAACCGTTGTTTAAACGATAAGCTTTCACACTACCATCCACAGGAGTAAGCAAATCCTTTACTTCATTATCTCGAGTCCGAAAAGTCGAATCGGTACGGAAACTGTACCAACGCTGATAAGAGCACACACTAAATGCTTTTGCTGCGGGTTCATAATCGGGAATAGTCAGTTCTACCGTTTGTCCCCGATGCACATAAATGGTATCAATGTAGGTATGTGCAGCCTGTATATCTTTTCCAGACAATTCATTATGAAACATTTCCTCGTCATCATTGAACGAATCCAAATTACGCACGTCATCACTCACCCCATTACGCAGGCTGAACCACTTGGCCTTTTTATGTTTAACAGACCAATTGGGGATTTTATCGTAAAAAGTAACTTCCCTCAAACTAATAGTATCATTTGGCGAATCCACTTTCAAGGTCATACGCACATACCGGGAAGTAATTTCCTGTTCTTGCTTATACAAACTCAACCAATAACGCTCATTGTTTGTATTTAGGTTTTCAAATTCATATACAGTAATCCATCCACCGCCAGGACTTTCACTTTGCTCGAAGAGGATTTTTTCCGATCGTTCTGCCACATTAGCACTCCCCAGCAAATCCACAGCTATAATCTGGTTGTCGCTTTTGCCAAGGTCGAACACAATCATGGCATCCCCTCCTTTGGTAGCTTTCCATGACGTATTATTTTTATTGTCTGCAATATTTTGCAAGTCTTTTGAGTCTTGCGTATCAGGACTTGCACTAACCACCTTTATATTATTGTTTTTTTCTTCAGGCACGTTGTAACATTCCCCTTTCACCTGTGCCCATACATGACACGGAATACACAAAAGTATCCCTATAATAAAAGCCACATATTGTTTACGACTCATAATCTGTACCTTGTTTTTCATACTCCGTCCTCCTCTCTTATTACATACGACCAAGATTTACCACTTCATAAACCGACCGGTTCGCCCTCCAGTCCACAGTACACCGGTTATTTACACCATACTCTTTCCAATCTTTCAATGCTTCGGTGATAATCGTCAAGCTTCCTTCTTCTTTTCTAGGCTCTGCGATACTGAAATTCAAAACTACCGTCTGTCCAGACCGAGCCGACAGCCAACCTTCGAGGGGATTGCTTTCCACATCTGTTACCCTCACAAGATTCTGGTCGGTAGGTACCGTCCACATCCATTCACACAGCCCTTTAGCCGCCCCAAAAGTTCCTTCAATCCTAAATGTACAGCCCTCTGGCAACGTAACGCTATAGTTATTCGTCAATGAAGGTTCTATTGTCACAGCCACCGGATATCCGCTGATAGGTGCTACGTAGGCCGTCACAACCAACTGCAATTCGGAGAGATTCAGTGCCAATGGCAAATAATGGTTACGAGGCACGACTTTGGATACAGTCTTCCCTTCCATGCTTTCTTCGTTTACCGTAAGCGTAATGAGGAACGGTTCTTGTCCTTTCGTTTCATTCACATAGATTTCCGGTACGGACTGCTGCTTACCCTCTTTTGTTATCAATACGCCTTTGCCATACAAGTTCACCGATTCACTACCGGCTGTTTCGTTTAACTCCAAATCATATTCCCGTATGCAGTCGAACTTTACGTCTCCGGCATCACCGTTTTCAAACAGTGACACGCGGTCAGCAAAATTGCCAATAGACAAGGTCGTGACTTTCAACGGATTTCCCTTATCGTTATTCAACACGGGTCTTATCTTGCCTACCAGGCGCACCAACTCAATAAGGATACGCTCGCTCGCCACAGGAATACTCACGTCCTGCTTCACCGTCATGGGGATGAACACGTCCGTTAAGTTTATTTTAGAGGCTGGGTCGTCCACCACGCATTTTTCCACCAGTTCTTCGGGCCAGTCCCCACCTTCCTTTATTCCAGATAAAACAGATTCCACAGTACTCCCCCCGACAACGTTATGGCCTTCCATATTGGCAAAAGCATAAATGGTTTTAGCTCCCGTGCGAAGTGTCACTTCGGTTGTATAAGATATCGCACAACCACCCTGTTCCCCGTCTCTCGGTTCAAAATCTTTATCCGCCGTTGCGTTTATCGCTTTTTCCACGACACCTCGGTTATCCACGATATAAAGCCGCAAAGAGTTCATGAACTCTCCAGCAACGGCAGCCTCATCTTCCCCATAGATACGGGTCTGCATGCTCCCCAAAGCTCCTACTTGCAAGGTTACTGTCTTCATCTCCACTTCTTCCTGTCCTCCTTCGGAATACTCTGTGCCGTCCTCCTGTACACATGAAAACAACCACGTCAGACATACAGCCTGTAGCACCAACCTCATATATCGCATGTACCTGTCCATTCTTTTTTGCATTTTATTGTAATTCCACTTCTTCTTCATCCATTTTCACCCAATTCTTCACGGCTACTTCTATCGTTAGCGAGCTATCACCCGGTTCCGGATCACCTATGCTGCTTACCGACATGACGGTCAGTTGGTAAAGATTGTTACGCACGATAGCGTATTCCATTGTACCGAACGCAGTGTCATCTCCGTCGTCGGCATGCTTGATCCAATAGGTATAGTAGCACACGCCTTTCGGGTAATACGTGATGCCGTATTCGGCACAGTTCTCCACAGTCACACCCTCCGGTGCACCAGCGGCTTCGCGTACGGCCTCCAACGTGGCGTAGAGGACGTTCCCATACTTGAAGATGTCGCCACCGTCGGTAAATCCGTCCGCCTTCACATTGTATTGTGCCCGAAACACCACCCCCGTGGCATATCGCCGTAACTCGTCCGCGCCCTGTATCCGGTTTGTGTTCTCCCGGACATAGCCAAGGCAGTTCCATTCCGTCCCATCGCTCGCCGTCATAGGTAGTCCCTCAGAGAACAAGTCCTCCCATCCGGCATCCTTCGTCAGTGTGGGCAGGAAGTCCCCGAACTTCTTGTCTGTCGTCTCATAGGCATCCACCACCCAATTAACGGCATAGCCTCCGTCTGCGGCTTCTTCCCGTCCGATTGCAGCATCGGCCACCTCCTCCGTATAGTCATCAGACACATGCTTAAGCAGATTTACATTACCGTCCAGGCGGTTGACAAGAGCGGCACCTATAATCTTCACATTACCCACAACAGCCTGCTGGCCATCCACCACGTCGAATTCATCTTGTAATGTCCGATAGTCCACCCGGGCTACCAGCCGTTCTACATTTACCACAGCCTTAGCCGGATTGACCTCCGTACTGTTCCGGATGTCGGTCACCGTGGCCAGTTCCGTGGAAGACATCAGGAAATTTGTCTTCCGGATATTCTGCGGATCCGTAGCCGCCTGCCACAAGTCGTTTCCGGTCTGCCAGTCACGCAAATCGGCCAAGGTCGTCCACGACGTACCACCGTTCTTGAAGTATCTAGAATAATCTGCGTTCACCACGGCCAGTACCTTGCATTGGTCCTGATTCAAATTGGAAACATCCAACGGCTCTTTCGTCTTATATGAAACATTTCCACCCGCAGCGACCTGCCACAGCAAGTCGTTGCTGTCAAAATAATAAGCCGCCAGCACCGGTTGGGCACGTCCTGTCTCCGTATTCAAGTCAGCCTCGTTAGGGAACAAAAACACCGTAAGCCCAGTCACCGTATTCTCGTCGGCATTGCCCGGCTCACGCCCGTCGCCGTCTTCTCCTCCGGTCGGTTTGGTCCGTTTCGACGGGCCACCGTCGCCCACGGAAAGCCTCACATCGAGGAACATCGTTCCTTCTCGTACCTCCGCGTTTCCCACAGCACCGCACAAGCCGTCATCTCCCGCCTCGTACTCCATCTGCCCACACGAGGCAGCGAGACTGAGACATGCGCCGTAAAGCAGCCCTCCCATGATATGATATGCTTTCTTCATTTTCAAACTTTCCTTTTATGTTCCTCTTTGCTCTGAATCTCTTTTGCCCAAGTCCTCCTTCGGGTTTACGCCGTAGGCCGGAGCACCGCGTTTTCCGCCACCGTCAAAGTTCCTCGAATTGCACCCTCACGCTCCAATTCAACACACTGATGCCGATGTTCACGTAAGCCAGCTCGCCCCCCTTCAGGAAGAAGTCCATCTGGTAATCGTACCCCCTGTCCAGAAATTCCTGAGGCGAGTAACGGTAGATTTCCTCCGAACTGCGCAGACGCGACAACATGTCGGGCAAGTTCACCCGTACGATTTCGTTGCCGTTGCGCTTGTCCGTAATGGACAACACACCATCGTCCGCCGGATCCTCATGGTACATGATGCGGGAAGTCATGAAGTCCGCATGGGCTATCTTGCCCGTCACGGCCTCCGTGTCGTCCGAAGCGGCACGCACCGGCGTACGGTCGTCCGTATTCCACGTGTCATGGGGTTGGTAAACCACTGGCCCCATACTCTCGTCCACCGAGTTATCCCAACGAAGCTGCATGTTGCGGTCCACAATTTTCATATCGTAATTCTCCACGTCCATATCCGTAGGGTCATCCAATTCACGGAGTGACACGTTAATCTTCTTTGTGTTGCGCATCAAAGAGATTTTATGGTAAGTGGGACGCTGTCCGAACACTTCCACCGGGGTACATTCCATCCCGTGCCATACCGTGTCGAGCGGCAGACCGCCGTTGTCCACCCAATTCAACGTTCCGCCGGAAAAAGTACGGGATTCGCACTCCAAATGCACGCCCACCTCGCACAGGGAATCACCGGACTCGGGCAAAGCCCTCAGAAAGCGGGCACGGTCTGAAGCAAGCATGTCGTCATAACAACATTGCCCTGCCAATACCAGAAATTGGTAACGGCCCGGTGCCAGGTCCATGTGCATGGCATAAAGCGGGTCGGCCAAGGGACGGTAGTCCCCCTCGTTCTTCACCTCACGGCAGGTCACATAATGCCCCGTTTCGTCAAACACATACACGCTCACCGCCCCTACGTGGTCGTTGAACATGTCGGCACGCTGCAGGTTATAGTCATATTTAAACGACAAATACAGCCCCGTAGGACAGTCCTCCGTCTCGTCGTGCATCATGTCGCAGGACACCGTCAAGGCACCGGATATCAACCCGCACCACACTGCAAACCATTTTTTAATCATATACCCCATAAGACTTATCTTTTCGTACTACATTCACATTATTCATTTACTATATGTCGTGGGAGTCCCCTATCGGGACTTGCCTCTTCATGTTCCATTCCGTTGGGTGCGTCTCCTTTCCACCATGCCTTTAAAACGCACGGTGTCCGCACCGGATGTCTTTCCCGTCGTCGTCCCCAGCCTCAACGGTACCGGCCGCTTCCTTTCACGAAAGCCTTCGGGGAGAGAATGGTTTTTAAAAAGCGGAGGATGCGGCCGCCGAAGCGACCGACATGCCCTCCACTATGATTATAAATTAAAGATCTACGTTTTGATGACGTTTAGCCCAAGAAAGGATATTCACCTGAATCTTCACAAAAGCTTCGTCAAGATCGTCCCATTGGTCGTCAATAGACGGTACTGTCGGATCACCCGGACTGCTGACAGAAGTCACGCTCAGTTCGTACCAGTTGTTACGGAGTACACCGTAGCGTCCCAAATGCTTTGCTTCAGTATATATCTTTTGTTCACCACTTATCACATACGGAGTCAAATCGTCACCGAAATGTTTGATCAACGCCTTGTAGTAGCTTTCACCGGCCTTGAAGTACTTGATGGTGCCCATACGTCTGTCGATAGATACCAGATATTTACTATCGACCGGCGCGTTTTCTGTCTTCTTTCTGTTACCGTCATCTGCTGCATCCTCATAAGTTTCTTGAGTAACAACCTCCCATGGTTCTGTTGCAGCTTTGCGACGCTCATATTTTGTATAGGTTATCTTTCCACCTTCGGCCATAGTATATTTACCACCGGCTTTATTACCTCCTGCCTCAGTAGGCAGGGTTACCGTCACCGCATTGTTCGTTTCATCAAAAATACCCAACTCCAAGCGCTCTGCTTCACTCATGGATTCTAATACTTTCTTCTTCAACGTTCCCGTATTGTAGATGGAAGCAGTCGTACCCAACTGGTAGAACGTGCCGTTTTTGTCTGCATTTCCGGGTACATACTTGGCTTTGAATATCACGCGGGTCGTGGCATATTCAGCTTGATTATCGGTATCGAACGTGTTCTCCAAGCAATATTGAGGAGCTTCCGGGCCGAACTGAGTGAATGTCACTTCCGCATTATCTTCCAACACGTTGAACTTGCCTTTCACTTGCGCCAACTGTTCGTCCGTCAACTCCTGACCACCTTTCACCGAACCGGCAACAGTCCAATCATAATTTCCGTCTACTCCCCAATATACACGATAGGGATCAGCAACAGTTCCGATGAAACGCGTTTGACCGCCAGTTTCCTTATAACCTTTCCATGTATCGATACCGGTCACGTCACGTACCAGTTTTGAGGTCTTGTTCGTCACGTCCAAAGCCCAAGCTGTCATCGTCACCTTGTCGCCCTGATACGAACCCTCCGTAACTTCTATTTCTCCTTTGAGTTCGGCCAAAGTGACCTTAGCCATACCGCGTTCCACGTAAATATCGGCAGCCTCCACTTTTTCCGCTTCTGCTTTCGTCGGTTTGATTTTGTCCTCAATGGGCACCAACGTGGTAACCTTCGTTCCTTCCGCATCAGAACTGATAGGAGCATTTGCCATGTAGAAGCCGTCACCCGTCATGTCAGCCACGTTCATCGCGCTGGCAGTCAAAAAATCTCCGAAAGTCACTGCTTGTCCTGACATACCAATGCCTTCTACCGAACCATCAGCATTAATCGTAAAACGATTGTTTTTGTTCAGCACCACCAAGGCATAACGCTTATCCTTTATGTCGGTCAAGGCCGGCACTTCCTGAACCATGTTGGCATACGTGGTTACATTCCCACCTTGCGGTTCCCACGGCTTCAGATCAGAGATGTCGTACGCCTTCAATAAAACAGCCTGACTCTCCTCTTCAGCATCACCTTTCTCAAACACGAGGAAAACAGCGTCTTTCACGTCATATTCACTATCCATACCGCCATCGAACACATCGTTCGCAGCACGGAACGATGCTCCGGACACCATCGGGAGATTGATACTCACCGCAACAAACCCTTCATCAGGCGATGTCGTTGTACCACCGCCATTCGGACTTTCCGAAATGTCGTCATTTGAACAAGCACCCAGCAACAGCCCCGCCATCGCTAAGGAAAACAAATACTTTTTCTTCATAAAAAATAAATTGGTTAATAAATAAATGTATAATAAGATTACATCTTCAAACGTCACTCCATATCCATCAGCCTCAGGTTCTCCGTCGCCGCCTTCACCCCGGCCTTGTCCGCCTGCCCGAACAGGCGGCGCGCTTCGTCCTCACGCCCTTGCCTGGCAGCCATCACTCCACGGGCATGCACTGCTTCGGGCAAGTTGCCGGCTTTGGCCAGATAGACTTCCGCACGGTCGTACTGCCCCGACTCTATCATCGCACAGGCCACATTAAGATTGGCCGTCGGGTCGTCCGGGAACATGCGCACGGCAATTTCGAACACTTCGTTGAACTCCTTGCTACCCGGCTCGTAGGTCTGCGCCACCAGGAACATCTCTTCCAACGAAAGCTGCTGCGGCTTGGTGTAAAGCAGGGCCTTGGCCTCTTCCACTGAGAAGGGGCGCACATGGTAGGTCACGACATAATCGGAATGGCGCAAAGCCGGATACCAGGCCTGCAACATCATCCGGTAGTCATCGGGATACCTCGACTTGATGGCCCATTCCTTGGCGTCGGGATCCATGTCGCGGTCTATCCATTCCAGGATTTCCTGCTTGTGCCCCAGGTTGCTGTCTTCCACGTAACGCCGCAAGCCGTCCCAATCCTCGGGAGTGTACTCCACCTTGAACAGTTTTTCGTCCAGTTCCAACAACCTGCACACATAATCCTTCAACATCAGGGCACGGTTCTCGGCCAGATAACTGTTGTGCTCATACGTGTCTTCGGGCGAAGCATACCCATGTATGCTGATGTGCGTGATGGTAGTATTCCGGTCCTCCCTCACTACATTGATAGTACGGAGTATCTTCTCCAATTCCTGCGGATTGTTGCGGTAGTCCGGGTAAAGGGTCGTTTTGTTGACGGGGAAATCCAAATAAGCCCTGCCTTCCTCATGCCGTTCTTTCCGCGCTTCCGCCTGAGGACGGATGTAAGCCGTGCGGTAATTGCGCAACCGCTGCAACACAGCCGTGTTCTGGTCCAGCAAATCCCCACACCCGCAAAGGTCCTCGGCCAACACGACGTTGGCGTTCTCCATCCAGCTTTCGTAAGGCAACACCCCGGTGTAATGTACCGTCTGTTCCTTGCCGTTCCGACGTACCACCACCGGGCTTCCGGCAAAGTCCTTGCGGGCAAACCGCTCGTAGGATATTTGCTGGCGACGCCCGTTCACCACCACGGGAGACATCTGCCGGACATTGCCACTCCCCTTGACCAAAGGAGTGAATACGAAACGGATATTGGAAGGCATCTTCAGGTCGTCCAGCCTCAAATCCATATCCACGACCAAATTACTCCCGGACCTCTCCACCTTCAGGTTTTCCAAGCCCACCGCATTTCCCGCCATGCGTATGGCCCCGTCCTGCGCGCCGGAAGGGATTGCCATACCGGCCATACATATATATAATAGAAATCTAAAGTTTTTCATACGCCATAATTTAATATCAGAACACATAAAGTACACTTATCGCCAACTTGGTAGGGCCGAAATAATTGGCATGGGAAGACTTGAGCTTCTCGCCGCACTCGCCGCACTTGAACTTGTCGTACCGGATGTAGTCATACCCCACACCGAGCGAAGCCTCCAGGTTCCAATGCCTGGACAAGGGCCACTGGTAACCGGCCGTCACACCGCCGCCCGCATACCAGCCTTCGTAACGATGGGTTGACAAATCATCGAACAGGCCGAACGGAAGGTCCACCTCGCCGACGTTAAACTCGCCGCCCATCAGATGCACACCGAGAAACCACCCGTTGAAAGCCTCGCAAAACCAATAACGGTATTCGGGCTGAACCACCCAATGCTTCAAACTTTTCCCTCCGGAAGGCTCCCACGGGTTGAGCCCGTAAAACAACTGCACCGTATGCTTCCGGGCTATCGAGGCCTCAAGACCGAGGTTGGGTGTCACAGTAGACCAATACAACAGATTGGTCTTGAGCGCCACGTTTTGAGCAACGGCCGCCCACGACAACCCTCCAACTAAAATTGTGAACATCAATAATCTTCTTATCATAATACATCAATTGAATAAGATAATACTCCGTTTGAAACACGAAAAGGCTGTTTCCCCCTGCCCGAAAGCAAAGAAAAACAGCCACAACCAACCTCCTTGCGCATGGAATACGCAAGATACCTTACGGTGCCGGCACACAAACCAGCTTCCTGGTTTGCATATATATAAGCATAAAGACTACTTAAATGTGTGTGTGTGTGTGTGTGTGTGTTTATAAATTAAATCCACACCCACAAACAAATTTGTATTTTTTACGAAAAAAGAATGCCATTTCTCTTCCATACGTACTTCCCCCATTCCGGCAAGCTCTCTCTTGTCAGAAATAATGGAAATACTCCCTGGTGTCAGACTTAATACATTCTTCATAAATTCTACTTAAAAATACATCCCTCTCCTTTTTGGGAAACCAAAAAGATTTAATCTTACGATGCAAATATAAAGATTTTATAAATACCATGCAAATAATATTGAAAATTAATAGAAATACTATCTTAATATAACCCTATCAAATACTTTATATATAAGGCGTAGAATCCCTTTGAGAGTAAATGATGAACATTATTTTTAGAAGTTCCTTATTCTCTATACATTCAAAATACATTTTACCTTCTTACAGAAACTGTCTGACTGATTTAAGCCCACGTTACCATTCCTTATCTCATCCATATATTCAACAGTGTAAAAGACGGTTTTTCATAGTCTTTTTTCCGGATTATTTTTCGACGCAGAATGAAAAAAAGTTCTGCTGGGAATGATTTTTCATTCTGATGAGAACGATTTACCTACCTACAGACAAAAAATAACAATAATCTTCTTATCATAAGATATCGATTAAATAAGATTTTACGTATCTCGCCTAAAACACGAAAGGGCGACCTTTCCCGTACAAAACGGGAAAAGCTGCCATCACCAAATTCTTGCGCACAACGTACGCTGAGCTCTACTGCATCCCCGTACGCACCCCAACCGAGATCCGCACCGGCGATAGAAACATAAAGACGGCTTATTAAATGTGTGCTACACAAATTTCAGAGAAAAACAAACAAAAGACAATATATTTAATGCTGTTTTTATTTTTTATATGCAAATATTTTTAAAAAATGAACCAGCAACAGAAAGCCACAATCCCTTTATATTAAGGGGAAAGCTATTCATCTCCGCCTGCCATCGAACGAAATTATGTCTGGCATACTTCTCTCAAACAGTTTGCAAAATCATCCTTCATCTTTCAGGATGTACGACAAGGAGCTATCATATAAAATATTACAGATTCAAGATTTTCTGTAAAGATGTGTTTTTATCATTCCCCCCAACCGGCGCGGTCCAGATTCCGGTAACCGATGGCTTCAGCTATATGAGCCGGTCCGATCTCCTCCCGCCCCTCCAGA
>OGML01001950.1_pt1 | contig 15718 bp, 13 predicted proteins | sample 1572951 | NCBI WGS metagenome assembly OGML01 (sample SAMEA2581883, study PRJEB24529) | metagenome | biome: Human gut stool | place: China | collected 2011 | reverse complement strand
GCGTACACCATCAGAAAACCGGCTACGGTAAAGATATCGCCGTGGGCAAAGTTGAGCATCTTCGCGATGCCGTAAACCATCGTGTAGCCCAGTGCTATGAGGGCGTAGATGGCGCCGAGGCTGAGTCCGTCAAATATAACACTCATAATAAACCTAACGCTCCTTTAGAATGGGAGAAACTTGAACTACCGAAAGAAAAACAGAAAACGGCAGGAGAATACACTTCCCCTGCCGTTCAAAAACCAATAAATATAAATTTTAGAAATTAATAGTTATCAGCCAAGCTCAACAATAACGGGGACCTTGTTGCAGGCGCCGCTGGCTTCCCAGGTCATCTTGCCGGTAACTCCGTCATAGGAGAAGTCGGAGGCGGTGATAGCCTTTGCCATAGCAGTACCGAGAGCCGTGGGATCGACCTTGACGTTGTTAACGCCGGTCTTCTTCATAGCGTTGAAGACTGCATAGACTGCATCGTAAGCGTCAGCCGCGAACTGGTCGGGGAGAGCGTTGTACTTTGCCTTGTAGGAATTTACGAACGTCGAAACCTTCTCTTCCTTGCTGTTGACATCGAAGGGGGTGATGTACTTGATCTGATTCTTAACGGAGGAGTCGATCTGGCTGGCTACGCCGTCAAGTCCGTCGCATCCGAAGAGAACCGCGTTGCAGCCCTTGGAAGCGCAGGTCTTTGCGATAAGTCCCGCCTCGGTGTAGTAGATGGGAAGGAAGATAACGTCGCAATCTTTAAGAGCGGCAACCTGAGTGGAGAAGTCTCTCTTGTTCTCCTTGTCGAAGGTCTGCTCGATGTAGGAGACGCCGAGCTCGTTCATCTTTGCCTTGAATGCATCGTAGATGCCCTGCGAATAAGTGTCGGAGGTATCATAGATAGCGCCGATCTTCTTATACTTCGAGGTAAGCTCCTGAGCGGCAAGTGTGCCCTGGTCGGGATCGCCGAAGCAGACGCGGAAAGCGGTGTCGCCGGTCTCGATAACAGAAGCTGCGGAAGCGGAGGGAGTCATGAAGAAGATACCGTACTCAGCAGCTGCGGTGCCGAAAGCCTCGCAGGATGCGGAGGTAACGGCGCCGAGGGAGACCTGCATGCCGCCCTCAAGCAGGGAGGTGAAGCCCTGACCTGCCTCAACGGCGCCGGCCTTGTCGTCCTTCATGTCGAACTTGAAGTTTACTCCGTTGAGACCGCCTGCGGCGTTAATCTCGTCAACGGCTAGCTGAGCACCGTTGCGCACGGAGTTTCCGTATGATGAAGCGTCGCCGGTAAGAGGACCGGTTGCGCCGATAACATATTCGGTGTTGTTAGCTGTGTACTCGCCAACCTTGGTAAGATCGGCGTCTGTCTTGGTATCGCTGCCGCCGTTTTTGCCTGAGCATGCGGTGAAGCCGCACATCACGAGAGCAAGAGCGAGGACTAATGCAAATACTTTTTTCATAAAAATCCTCTTTTCTTTCCTGTTTTTTATTTTATTCTCGGCGCCGCCCGACAACTGCGGCGCAAAAAATCGGATATAATGAGGGCAATTGTGAATTACCTTCAATTTTTATTGATTATACTTTCGTATGAGCCTATTGTCAATACTCATAAAAATTTTCGCTTTTTTTAATAAAAATGACGAAAATCAGGAAAATCGCTTTATCACTTTTAACAACTGAAATGTTCCGTCAAAACAAATTGATTGTCAGAGTCCCGTCAGCGGATTATTTTGCCTTTCCCATAGCCTTGACGCGGTCGAACTCGTCGGTTATCTCCTTGGAGGGAGCCTTGGTGCAGAGGCTGACTATAACCATCAAGACAAGACCGACAAGGAACGCGGGGAGCAGCTCATATATGCCGAACACGCCGCCGATGGGTTTGATGAGATATTTCCAAATAAAGACCATCGCGCCGCCCGACACCATGCCGGCAATCGCTCCGGGGAGTGTGGTGCGCTTCCAGAACAGGGAGCAGATAACGAGCGGACCGAAAGCCGCGCCGAAGCCCGCCCATGCGAACGAGACGATGCCGAACACCGAGCTGTCGGGGTTGCGGGCGATTATTATACCCAGGATAGCTATGCCGATAACGGTAAGACGCGCTGCGAGCATACTCTTCTTCTCGGATATCTTGAGGTGGAACGCCTCACGCAGTATGTTCTCGGACACGCTCGAAGCAGCGGCGAGAAGCTGGGAGTCGGCGGTGGACATCGTGCTCGCAAGGATACCCGCGAGAATAAGACCCGCCATGATAGCCGGAAACGCGCCGTAGGTCGAGAGCAGGTGCGCGACACGGACTATAATAGTCTCGGTGTCGTTGCCGTGGAGCTGATCGACAAGACCGGTGTTGCTCAGTGCTCTGCCGACGATGCCGATAAGAACAGCCATCGCCATGGCGATAACGACCCATACCGAAGCCACGCGGCGGGAGAGCTTGAGCTTCTTCTCGTCCTCGATAGCCATGAAGCGAAGCAGGATATGCGGCATACCGAAATAGCCGAGTCCCCACGAGAGCGTGGTGATTATGTGCAGAAGATTATAGGGCTCGCTCTTGCCGGTATCTTCTATATATGATGCGGTGAGCGAGAGATAGCCGGGGAGAGCCTTTGCGTTCTCGACAACAACATCAATGCCGCCCGCCGATATCGTTGAGAAAACAAGAACAAAGACTATCGCCACGGTCATGATAATGCTCTGGACGAAGTCGGTCGCCGAAGCGGCGAAGAATCCGCCCGCCGTGGTATAAGCGACTATGACGACTGCGGAGATTATCATCGCGGTCATATAGTTCATACCGAACAGCGAGGAGAACAGCTTCCCGCAGGCGGCGAAGCCGGACGCCGTATAGGGAATGAAGAAAATAATGATTATAACCGCCGCGAGCACCGCGAGAATGTTTTTGTCATCCCTGAAGCGGCGGGAGAAGAACTGCGGAATAGTGAACGAGCCGGTCTCCTGGGTATATCTGCGCAGTCTGAGCGCGGTGAACAGCCAGTTGAGATATGTTCCGACTGCGAGACCTATTGCGGTCCAGCCGACATCGGCAACGCCGGAAAGATACGCGAGCCCGGGCAGGCCCATAAGCAGGTAGCTCGACATGTCGCTCGCCTCAGCGCTCATTGCGGTAACGAGCGGACCGAGCTTTCTGCCGCCGAGGTAGAAATCGGCGGACGATTCGTTCTTCCTCGCGCAGCGGAAGCCGATTATCAGCATTCCGACGAGGTAGACGGCGATCGTCCCCAGAATACAGATGTTTGATACGGTCATTTGAAAAACTCCTCACGGGCTGCATACGAGCCCCTCATTTTGGCGGCGAAAATGAAAAAGAGCCGTCAGTCTCAGCTGAGCGGCTCTCCATCGTACCGTCATTGATGTCTGCTATTGTAACACATAAAATCGCACATTTCAACGCTTTACCGTGAAAAACAGCAAAAAATTTATTTTTTTTCGCCGTTCATTCGCTCATGGAGCTTGCGCTTTATCTCACGGATGTCCTCCGGGATATCCTCGTCGCGTATCTGCTCATGCACCCGCTCGCGCCGGCGGTCGATAAGTTCGAGGCGCTTGTTTATAGTCGAATCACCCTCGATGCACCAGTCGATAAACCGCTTTATCTCTTTTATGGGCATACCCGTCTTTTTCAGGCACTCTATAATAGAAAGCCACTCAATATCCTCGTCTTTGAACATTCTTATTCCGCCGCCCGAGCGCTCGACAAACGGCAGAAGCCCCTCTTTGTCATAATATCTGAGTATCGAGGGCGTGACGCCCATCTTTTTTGCCATCTATTCTTTCATCTTTTATATCCATAATATTACCTTATATTCTGACCCCGTCCGCAGGGCGAATATAACGGCGGCACGCCTTCTTGTGAAAGCGTGCCGCAGCGAACAAGATCGGTTTTTATTTCCAAAGATTTATCCAAAACGCCGGTTCAACGCTCGTAAATGCAATGAGCTGAGCTATGTTCACATATACGCAAACAACGGTAGAAAACGTGAATATCAGATCGACGAGCTTCTTTGTGCTCTCGGACTTGATGCTCTTATAGAGCGTGAATGCAACAACGAGCGCACCGATGACCATCTGCCACGAGAAGTCCGCATTGTAGCGCACGGCATATCCGCTCTCCCACGAGGAGAAGATTATCACGAGCGGCATGAGGACGCAGGTCACACCGATAAGAAGAGCCGGCAATATACGCTTTTTCTTTTCGACGCGCTTCAGAGCCTTGCCCGAGAAGAGATAGGCGAACATGGGCAGAGCGCGGTATATGATTCCGACTGAGACAAGGTTCTTGCCCGCATCGTCGAAGAACGTATATCCGTTGATCCCGAAACGCTCCGCCGAAGAAGCGAGATATGTGAACTTTCTGGGAGTGAAATGCGGCATGTTGAAGAGATATGCGTACATATTGATGAGCACATATTTCCAGTGGAATTCCGCGCGGGTGAAGTCGTTTATCGTCAGCGAATACTGAATACCGAAATCGAGCGGATTGTCAAAGCGCAGATAATTATATGTCATCTGCCCGAGGGCTATAATGCCGAGGGGAACGAGCGCGACAGCCGCATATTTGAAGAACGTGCGGGTCTTCTGCCTCTTTTCAAGTCCGTCAAGTGCCTTTTTGAGTCCGCCCGCGAAGAAGAACAGCGCGGCGATGCAATAGACCGCGAGCGTCGGGCGGCAGAGCACGGCATATCCGAGGAAGAACGAGGCAAAACCGAGACGGACATATGAAATCTTTCCGTCCCACAGGATATTCGAGGTCATCAGCAGATACGCGCCGATGGCAACGCACATGAAGCCAGAAGCTATTGCGAGCTCATAGAAAAGCGGGCGCGCCGCAGAGAACATTATTCCCGATGACAACTGCAAAGTTATCAGTCCTGCTGTAACCGTGTTAGTCGGCAAGTCACGGAATTTTTTCTCTATCACCGCGAGATATATCTTTGTCAGGAAGAGGATTCCGATGAGCGAGAACATAAGCGTCGCCCATCCGGACGGGAAATAGTATCCCGTTATCAGATGATACGGCAAAAACAGAGCAAGAACAGGACCGATGCCGTAATACGAATAATATTTTCCGTTATAGAAGCAGTGATCCCAAAGGAAATTGCCCGAGCCCACCTCTGCGTCACGCTTCACATATTCATATGGGTTGTCCAGCTTGAGAAGATCCTCACTCGGCTCTTCGAGGAGGTTCACCTGGTGATGCTCAAATGCGTCAACAAGCTCTTTGCTTATCTGGTTGCCCTCCTGCGAAGTGAAGCTGTAGTGCGTGGTCGACCAGCCTTTCATGACATTGGTAACAGTAAGGCAAACCGTGAACACCATAGCGGCGGCGGTTATAAATGCCGCCACACGCGCACAGCCGACTCTGTTTTCAGAGAACTTCTTGCGGGCGCCGACGGGGTTGGCGATCATATAGATGAGTATTGTCAGGCCCAGTGCAACAAGGAACCACAAGCCGACTATTTCGGCTATATGCATGGGACTTATTGACTGATTGAGTGTTATGCCCTTGAGCGTTGCACTTTGATAATCATCGAGGGATATCTCAAAACGGAGGCGCGAAACATCGCCCGAAAAATTGCAGACCATGACATTGTCAAGATTCTTGCCAATCGTGAGCCTTGTAAGATTCTTGCGGTAATAGGAACTCGTGGCATCCGCAAAGTCGGCGCACACTTTTCCGCCCTTTGTCGAATCTCCGAAGTCGATATCAAACCCTATCGAACCGACGCGCGCGTCTATCCCCGTGAATTCGAGCTCTGCATATCCCTCGCCGAGGGTTATCGTGCCGTCGTCGTTGTAGGTAATGTTCGCCCCGTCCGCGCGGGAAAGATCGAGCTTCTGCTCCTCATATCCGCCGAGAAGTCTGTTTATCGGCGTAAAATTCATCACGCACAGGTTGACTGATGTCACTATAACAAACAGAACAACAATGCATATTGAAAGCTTTTTCAGGAATTTCCTGTTTTCTCTGTCCATAGGCACCTCACAAATCTTTTGAAGTCAGTTAATTATATCCTATTTTCGACAAAAATTCAAGATTATTTGTTATATCCGAAAAAGTTGAACCGCAACTCGCAGCTTTGATTGCGAATTGCGGTTCTTATTTTGCTATTCGGTCTGCGCGAAAGCGGCAGTCCTTATGATTCGATCAATACTTGACGTTGCTTATCTCAAGGAAGTTGTCGAGAACAGCACTGCCGTTAAACTTGCTGCCGAGCACCTTGCCGGAGCCGGTGATAAGAACATGCATATACTGGTTGAGTGCAACCATGTGGTTGTTCTTGGGATTGTAAGTAAGAACTGCGGTGCAGTCATAGTACTTGAGCGAATACTCAACATCCTTGACGACCTTTGTGACTCTGGAGTCGTTCTTGAGGGTGTTGTCGATATCGGCCTTTGCAAGGGGGCTGAACATCGTTCCGGTGAAGCCCTTGGAGATAACGCCCGTCTTGGGATCGCAGGGCTCGGGGTTGATATCCGCCTTGAGGACTATCGTTATCTTGTAGTTGCCGTTTGAGAGCACTTCGCACTTTGCGCTCTTTATCTTGCTGACATCGGTCAGAGTGCAGCCCTTTGTGGGATGCTGATAGATCGGGAACCACTTCATGTCGGTGCCCTTCGGGTTGTTCTCGTGCTTCTTGCCCTTGGCGTCCTTCTCGCTGGTCATGAACAGCTCGGCAACGGGAAGAGCCGCGTTGATAACAAAGCCGTCAAAGTTTCTCTTGTCCTTGGGCAGGGTCTGCCACTCGGACTTCTCATAGCCGACCTTGCTGCTCTTTGCGAGATTGAGAACGTCTCTGTAAGCGGCGAGGATCTCGGCATAGCTCTCGGGCTTGCCGTTCGAGGGCTTCGCGGAGTTGTCGGCGGGAGCCTTGGTCTCGATGACGGTGTGCCCCTCTTTGTCGGTCACTATCTCGGTCTCGGCTGCGGTCGAGTCGGAGGTTGCTTCCGAGGAGGCCTCGGGAAGCAGATCGTCCGCAATAGCGTCGCCGTTTATGGCAACGTCGCCGGCGGCAGTTGTGTCGTTGTTATTCTTGTCATTCTTGCATGCCGCGAAGCTTGCAACCATAGCGATCGCGAGCAGAAGAGCCGCGATTCTCTTAAGGTTCTTATTCATTGTTTTCTATCCCCTTAGAAAAATCAATATTTGAAGTTGGAATAGCTTACATATGATGTTCCGGTAGCGGTGGGCTTGCCGATGCCGATGTCGATGTTGACGGTGATATCAAACTTGACATCGAGCTTGACGAAATGACCGGTCGCGGCGTCGATAGTTGCGGTAACAACTGCGCCCGAATAGCTCTCGGTGACCTTTGCGCCGCCGTAAACTTCGTCGATAGCGTCATAGATGCAGCTGGCTCTCTTGTGGTCGTAGTAGCCCTTATCCTTGTCGCCGACGCAGATTCCGCTCTTGTCGAGGGGAGCGTTGCAGGTCGCGGTGCCCTTGGTCGCATAGGAATTGCCGTTCTTGATGTTGATGGTGATTATGTAATTCGAGCCGCTCTGTTTGCAGGAAGCTGCGGTGACATCGCCCGTGCCGAGGGTCGAAACTCTGAGGAAATACTTGTTGGTATCGGTATTCCACTGACCCTTGGTGACGGTCTCTTTGTATGCGTTATCTTTGCCGATGCCCATGAACTTGTAGATAAGGCTCTTGAACTGCTTGACAACAGCGTTTGCCTCGATTTTCTCGTTCTTGGTCTCTCTGTGCTTTGCAAAGCCGACCTTGCCGGAAACTGCAGCTTTTGTGGCGGCGTTGTAATAGTTGAGGATATCCGCGGTGCTCGAGGGGGCCTTGTTGCCCTTCGAGGTAACTACGGGAGCCTTGCCGCTGTCGGCGGGCTTGGTCTCGATGACCTTGCCGGAAGCGTCGGTAACGGTCTCAATTTCGGTGGACTCGGCAGAAGCGTCCTCGCTTGAGGCCTCTGCGGGGGTGCTCTCGTCGGAGACGGTGTTGTTCGCGTCTGCGGAACTTTCGGAGGGGGCTGTGGAATCGCCGTTGTCCTTGTCGCTCTTGCACGCTGCGAACGAGAATATCATCGCGAGAACAAGAAGCAGGGAAGCGATCTTCATAAGATTCTTTTTCATGTCAAAAACCTTTCATAAAATATTTTCGGGTCTTTCCGCCCGTTTTTGTGTTGCACTTGACAAGGCAACACAGTGCACTATAAATTTACACTAATTAACTAATAATGTCAAGTAAATTTTGATAAAAACAAAATTAATAACGCTGTGTTTTTATGCAAGATAACATCATTGGGCGTTTTTAGTAATAGATTGTTTACATTCGCTTTTATAAAGTTATGGAATTCCGCCGAAAGTTATGATATAATATCAAGGTATATGTACTTCGGCGCATAAGATACGCCCTGAAAGGAGTCTGCGGCATGGCGGAGAAAAAGCTCATCTCATGGAATGTCAACGGAATAAGAGCGTGCATCGGCAAGGGCTTTTCCGAGGCTTTTGCGGCGCTTGATGCCGATATCCTCTGCCTGCAGGAGACGAAGGTTCAGGCGGGGCAGGTCGACTTTGCGCCCGAGGGCTATCACTGCTACTGGAACTACGCCGAGAAAAAGGGCTATTCCGGCACGGCGGTCTTTTCGCGTGAAGAGCCTTTGAGCGTGTCATACGGCATCGGCATTCCCGAACACGACCGCGAGGGCCGCGTTATAACGCTCGGATTCGAGAACTTCTATTTTGTCTGCGTCTATACCCCCAATTCGCAGGACGGGCTCGCCCGGCTCGACTACAGAATGACATGGGAGGATGCGTTCAGGGACTATCTTCTTTCGCTCGACAGGGACAAGCCCGTAATAGTCTGCGGCGATATGAATGTTGCGCACAACGAGATAGATTTAAAGAATCCCAAGACGAACCGCAAGAACCCCGGCTTCACGGACGAAGAGAGAAGCAAGATGACCGAACTGCTCTCCGCGGGCTTTACTGATACATTCAGATATTTCTATCCCGACGTCGAGGGACAGTACAGCTGGTGGAGCTACCGTTTCAAATCGCGCGAGCGGAACACGGGCTGGCGCATCGACTATTTTCTCTGCTCCGAGCGGCTCAACAGCCGCCTTATGGGCGCGAAAATACATCAGGAGATATTCGGCTCCGACCATTGCCCGGTCGAACTGACTGTCGATATATAAAAAAGCGCCGCCGAAAAGGCGACGCAGAAAAGCTTGATTTTATATTGAGTTTTCGCTGAAGTCGATAACGAGCTTGTCGCGCTTCATCTCGAGCTTCGTGTATTTCACTCCCGCGGCGTCGAACATTCTTTTCGATGCGCGCACGCTGTCGGTGTTGCGGTATTTGTCGCTGATATAGACGACTTCTTTTATCCCGCTCTGGATTATCGCCTTGGCACATTCGTTGCAGGGGAAGAGCGCGACATAGACCTTGCAGCCGCGCAGGTCGCCGCTGGCGTTCAATATCGCATTGAGCTCTGCGTGGCAGACATAGGGGTATTTTGTATCAAACGCATTTCCCTCGCGCTCCCACGGGAACTCGTCATCGTCGCAGCCGGAGGGGAAGCCGTTATAGCCGACGGACATTATCCTGTTTCTGTCGTTTACGATGCAGGCGCCCACCTGGGTGTTCGGATCCTTGCTCCTGCAAGCCGAGAGCATCGCGATCCCCATAAAATACTCGTCCCACGAGATATAATCGCTTCTTTTAGGCATTTTTCACCGCTCCGTTTCCCTTATAATAGCATAATATATCAATCCGATATTAACATATCCAAGCCGTTAAGGCAAGAAGAAATTTTTGAGGTGACTTTCTATGGGTCTTTTAAAGAAAATTTTCGGAGACTACTCTTCGAGAGAAATCAAGCGTATCACGCCGATAAAGGACAAGGTACTCGCGCTTGAAGAAGAATATTCAAAACTCACCGATGAGGAGCTCAAAGCAAAAACCCCTTATTTCAAGGAGCGCCTCGCCAACGGCGAGACCCTTGACGATATCCTGCCCGAGGCGTTCGCCGCCTGCCGCGAGGCTTCGTGGCGTGTGCTCGGGATGAAGCACTTCCCCGTGCAGATCCTCGGCGGTATCGTTCTGCATCAGGGACGCATCGCGGAGATGAAGACCGGCGAGGGCAAAACGCTCGTCGCAACGCTCCCCGCCTATCTCAACGCGCTCTCCGGCAAAGGGGTCCACATCGTCACGGTCAACGACTACCTCGCACGCCGCGACAGCGAGTGGATGGGCAAGGTCTACCGCTTCCTCGGGCTCAAGGTCGGTCTGATTATCCATGAGAAGAACAACGACGAGCGCCGTGAGGCATATGCCGCCGACATAACCTACGGCACGAACAACGAGATGGGCTTTGACTATCTGCGTGACAACATGGTGCCCTACAAAGAGCTCAAGGTTCAGCGCGGTCACTCGTTCGCGATAGTCGACGAGGTCGACTCGATACTTATCGATGAGGCGAGAACGCCGCTCATCATATCCGGCCGCGGCGACCGCTCGACCGACCTCTACAAGCAGGCGAATTCCTTCGCCCGCACGCTCAATTTCGAGCGCATAAAGGAGCTGCGCTCCTCTTCGAGACTCGAAGATACCGCCGACCAGGTCAGCGAAAACTGCGATGTCATTGTCGACGAAAAGGCGAGAACCGCCGTCCTGACCCAGAAAGGTATCGCAAAGGCCGAGAAGTATTTCAATCTCGACAACCTCATGGATCCCGCGAACATGACCATACAGCACCACATCAACCAGGCGATAAAGGCTATAGGCGTCATGCGCCGCGATGTCGACTACGTCGTAAAGGACGGCCAGGTGCTCATAGTCGACGAGTTCACCGGACGTATCATGCTCGGCAGACGCTACAATGAGGGTCTGCACCAGGCTATCGAAGCAAAAGAGGGCGTCAATGTTGAGCACGAGAGCAAGACGCTTGCGACCATTACATTCCAGAACTACTTCAGACTCTATGACAAGCTCTCCGGTATGACCGGTACCGCAATGACCGAGAGCGAGGAGTTCCAGGAGATATATTCGCTTGACGTCGTGGAGATTCCGACCAACAAGCCGATGATAAGAAAGGACATGGACGACCTCGTCTACAAGACCGAGCCCGCGAAGTTCAACGCAGTCATCGACGACATTGTCGAGCGCCACGAAAAGGGTCAGCCCGTGCTTGTCGGTACGATATCCATAGAGAAGTCCGAGACGCTCAGTAAGCTCCTCAAAAAGCGCGGCATCAAGCACGAAGTGCTCAACGCCAAGTACCATGAAAAGGAAGCGGAAATCGTCGCGCAGGCAGGTAAGCTCGGCGCGGTCACGATAGCCACGAACATGGCGGGACGCGGAACCGATATCATGCTCGGCGGTAACGCGGAGTTCCTTGCCAAGTCCGAGATGCGCCGCAAGGGCTACAGCGAAGAGCTTATAGCCGAATCGACCGGCTTCGGCGACACGGACAACGAGGATATAATCAGCGCGAGAGAGGAATTCCAGGCTCTCGAGAAGAAATATAAGAACGAAATTTCCGGCGAGGCGGAGCAGGTCAGGCAGGCAGGCGGTCTTTGCATCATCGGCACAGAGCGCCACGAGTCCCGCAGAATCGACAACCAGCTGCGCGGCCGTTCCGGCCGTCAGGGCGACCCCGGTGTGAGCCGCTTCTACCTGTCGCTTGAGGACGATCTGATGCGCCTGTTCGGCGGCGAGCGCGTGACAACTATAATGAACACGCTCAGAACCCCCGAGGATATGCCGATAGAGTCGAAGATGATCTCGAATGTCATCGAGAGCTCGCAGAAGCGCGTCGAGTCGCGCAACTTCTCGGTGCGTAAGAGCGTCCTGAGCTTCGACGATGTCATGAACCGCCAGCGTGAGCTTATCTACAAGCAGCGCGACCAGGTGCTCGACGGCGAGAACCTCAAGCCCGTTATACTCAAGATGCTCGACGAGTGCATAACGGAATCCATAGATTTCTATTGCCCGAAGGCGCTCTCTCACTCCGACTGGAACATAGCCGGACTGCGTGAGAAGTTCCTCGGCTGGCTGACCACTCCCGAAGACTTCGTTGACGGCTTCGACCGCGAAGAGGCGAAGGAGGAGCTCACCGAGCGCGGACACAAGATTTATGACGAGCGTGAAGAGCTCATGGGCGTCGACGAGAACGGCGTGCCGATAATGAGAGCGCTCGAGCGCATGGTTCTGCTCAAGATGGTTGACAGCAAGTGGATGGATCACATCGACGCCATGGAGGAGCTCAAGCGCGGTATAGGACTTCGCTCCTACGGCCAGCAGGATCCCGTCGTTGCGTTCAGGCAGGAGAGCTACGATATATTCGACGAGATGACAATGTCTATCCGTGAGGACACCGTCCGCCTGATGATGACCATCATGCCCAAGAACGAGGAGGACACCAAGCGCAAGCAGGTCGCCGAGATAACCTCGACCAGCGGCGCGTCCGACGGCAGCGAAAAGGGTCGCACCGTCCGCAAGGGCGCAAAGATAGGTCCGAACGATCCCTGCCCCTGCGGCAGCGGCAAGAAATACAAGAAGTGCTGCGGCGCAGTAAACAAGTAAGATATATATAATTAAATGTATTCCCTCTCCGGAAGCTCATCCGGAGAGGGAATTTTTTTGCGATGATTTGGGTAATTAATGGGGAGTTATGATAGAATCGTTTCGACACACCTTCAGAGTAGCCGAAAACGAGGGGCATTTTCGCTTCGCTCAAAGTAATAAATAGAAGTGCATAATGAAAAAAGTCTAAAAACGACCTTGTAGGGTGTATCGAGCCATATAAAATCCGTGTACCTTGAAAATCAAGCAACGGGCTAGGCAATAAAATTTCCCGAATCTTATCCACAAAAATCACACCGCGGAGACAGAATATATCTGCCTCCGCGGTTTTATATTTTTATTTTAAGTTTAAGCCGTCTCCCGAAGCTGTATCTCACGGCTGACCTCAAGCCCGTCGTGCGTGAGGGTGAGGGCGATTCCGCCGCTGTCCGAGGTCGAATACGCCTTGCGCCCGAACGCCGACATTATGCCGACGAGTACATCGTCAGATATCTCGGCGAGGCGGTTCGTGATTATCATCGTCTCGGGGCGGAGCTTGTCCAGCACTTCCTGCGGGACGGCGCGTTCGCCGTGGCAGGGGACTTTAAGCGCGTCAATGCGTCCGACGGCGTTCGCGAGTCTCGCGAGGTCGCCCGTGTCGTTCACCATGTCGCCCGCCAAAAGAATACGCCTGCCGTTCTGCTCGGCAAGGAGCGCGAGCGAGTTGTCATTTTCGCCGATATTCTTGTGATATGAGTCGGGCTCGGTGTTGAAGAAACGCAGAGTCCAGCCGCCCAGCGCAAACGGTTCATCCGGCACGCAGCCGATGACCGGGATATTCATGCTCTGCGCCTTTTCGCTGAGCGATTTATACAGCGCGTCGCCGTCATGGAGACACTTGTCCCACTGCGCGAGGTTCGGGCTGATAAACGGCTTGAGATATATTTTGCCGATCGCTATATCCTTATCGTCAAGGAGCGTCCCGAGTCCGCCGACATGGCCGGAATGAAGATGGGTTATCGCGACAAAATCAAGATTTATCTTCCCGCCGGCAGTTTCTTTCAGATACCGCGCCGTATGTTTCGCGTGCTCCGCGTCGCCGCAGTCAACGAGAGCGAATCGGTCGCCGCTCTGAAGAAGAATGCCGTCCGAGCGCCCGGTGTTGAGAAAATGGATACGCTCGCCCTCCGACGGGACAGAGATATCCTCGTTCTGCGCGGGAACGGGCGGATTTTTTGCCGACTTGATGACCTGTACTGTCGTTGGCTTGAATTTGTCTTTCTGAGTGAATTTTTTGATAAGTTCGGCAAGATCCTTTATTGCCATATTCTTCAGCCCTTTCGGGAATTTATTTTGTCCTGCGCAGCTCGGCAAAGAACTGCTTCAAAAGCAGAGCACATTCGTCCTGCATAAATCCGCCCTCGACCTCGGGCGAGTGATTATACGGAAAAGAAAACAGGTTATTTACCGACCCGCACGAGCCCGCTTTCGGGTCGTATGCCCCGAACACCACTCGCTTTATGCGCGAATTTATTATCGCCCCGGCGCACATCGGGCACGGTTCGAGCGTCACGAATAATTCGCACTCCCAGAGCCGCCAGCCGCCGAGCGCCTTGCACGCTCTGTCTATCGCTTCAATTTCGGCATGAGCGAGGGCGTTTTTGTCCTTTTCGCGTCTGTTGCGCCCGACCGAAACTATCTCTCCGTTTCTTGTGACCACCGCGCCGACGGGCACTTCGCCGTCTGCCGCAGCCTCCCGTGCAAGCGCGATCGCCGCCTGCATAAGCTCTCTGTCAGTCATTCTTCCACTCCCCGGTTACGAAGGCCATGTGATAAAAGTATATGTCGTGTAGAGCAGATAGATGATAGAGATTATCATCGGGACATTTATAAAATACGCCGCCGTGCGTTCGCCGCGCGAAAGTGCGGTGCGCGGTTTTCTGAATTTCGTCTGGATATTCTTTTGGCGCGCCCTTCTCATGAAGAGAATCAGGCAGATTATGCCCGCCGCAAAGAACACTGCGACGCAGATATAATAGATGAGATTGACCGTTTTTTCCGGCAGGAACTCGTAGAGTATCGAGATAACGCCGGAGAACATATTGTTGCAGAAATGTATCATGACTCCCGTCCACATCGAGCCGGTGACTATAACAAAATAGCCAATGCCGATGCCGACGATAAACGCGAACGGGGCCTGGACGAGGTTGCCGTGCATCATGCCGAACAGGGCGGACGAGACGAGAATTGCAAACCAGTTGCCGAACTTGCGCGCGGGCATCATGACCACGCCGCGCAGCGCATATTCCTCAACGAGCGCAGGCACTACGGCGAGCTGGATAAGATACATCGCAATGCCCAGCGGCGTCGTCGGGGTGCGCGAATCGGGATATTCAAATGTTATACCGGTCGTGCTCTCGACAAAGGTCGAAAGAAAATTCGTCGCGTAGTTGCCTATCATGCAGATCATCAGACCCGCGGGCACAGCAAGAAGCATGAGGCGCGTGTCATAGGGCTTGCCGAAGTTCAGGCACTGCTGACGCTTATCTTTGAGCAGCAGGCTCGACAGGAAAAACGGGACGAATATGCAGAAAATCGACATCAGCACGCCTATTGCATAGCCGCGGTCGGTCTCGTTCGCGTAGTCGTCATAGAGATTGAGAGCAAACAGCAGTCCCGCGCCGATAAACTGGAACAGGGCGAACAATAATATGCCCAGACCGCTTATGTTGCCGAGCTTTCTTATCTGGCGCTTCTCGCGCCGCTTTATCTCGAGAGTCTGAGCGGGTCCCGGCTGATATCCATACCCGTTGGGCGCTCCGTTATATTGAGAGTCATATGTCATACTTTCACCGTTCCACTTAAAATTCTTATTAAATTATACCCTACCCCGCGGGATTTAACAATAGCATAAAAGCGAAGTTTAAAGAAAAAAGGAATATAGTTTAATTTCAGTTAACATTTAAAAGTGCTGATGATAAGATGTTTCGGAAAGAGAACGGCGAAAGCGAGGCGGATTTCCCGATTTTATCGGTGAGTTTAAATCTGTGTAAACACATGGTATACAATTATTAATATAAATTTTTCCATCTTTTTTTGCCCTTTGTTTTCCGGCGATAATGCTGCGCGGCGCGGAAAAAATAACGGTGTCCGCAGTGCGGACAAAATCAAAAAGGGGGCGGAGCATGAAGCAAAT
>OGML01001949.1_pt1 | contig 15718 bp, 8 predicted proteins | sample 1572951 | NCBI WGS metagenome assembly OGML01 (sample SAMEA2581883, study PRJEB24529) | metagenome | biome: Human gut stool | place: China | collected 2011 | reverse complement strand
TACTTTATTTCTTTATAAGTAACCTGCTTGCCATTTGTTTCTTTTAATTTGAATGCAACATTATCAGGATAATTTGTAAAAGCATTATCAAGAACCTCTCTAATGTTGTTATATTCCTTCGATTCATAAATCTCATATTTTTTTCTATTCATTTTATTTTACTCGTATAATTGTACGAATGTCTCCTTTCTAGGGATTTTCTCCTTTGTTTTTTTGCTAACTCCCACTCCCTATTTTCATTGATAGAATACCATAAAAAACAAAATTATACAAGAGCTATGACCAAGTATTCAAGTGATAAAATTCTACAAAATCAATTTCTGATTTTTATTTGCAAATCATTGCTCTCATATACCCTTGTATTATTTTTCTCGACTTATATTATTATAAAAAACTTCCCATGACTTTTCTGTTCAATCATGAGAAGTTTTATTTCTATTTTGCATAATTGTTACTAATTTCTCTAAATTTTTTCAAAACATTGTAGACAGTCTAACATGCACACTATCACTAAAATATACGCTATCAACTCTTCCACTATAAAATAAACATGCCCAAGAATAATCATCATTAATATATGATCCCCAGTAACGATTTTGCAAGCCATAACTTTGATAATTAGATGAAGTTATCCCTAACAATCCTGCAAAAGCAGCCCATTCATTTCTTGAAGGAACTGACCAACCATTCCCATTAAATTTTTGTGCTTCTGTCCACGCCCAACCACTACTACTTGCATCTGATAAAGCCATTACATAAAATCTTGCATTTCCAGAACTTTTAGCGGACAGTACATTTTTTGTTCCGAAAGCACCTTTATAATTTGTTTGACTTATATAATATTCCTTAAGTCCCGTTTTAGTTGAAATACTATAATTTCCATCTCTGTTTCCCCAAGAACCACTTGCGCCTTTTTTTCTATCCCCAAATATTATGCCATCTACGCTACCATTATCGTCAATATCAGCATAATATCCTATTCCTGAATCAAGTGTAAATGTTTGAAGTTTAACTGTTGCAGTATACGTTACTGTTTTTTCATTGTAATTCGATGTTGCAGCGCTCTTTACTGTTATAGTAGTTGTTCCTTCTGTTTTTTTAGGAGTTATTATTACTGTTGTTCCATTTAAACTTACTGTCGCCACATTAGTATTAGATGATGACACGCTTAGAGTTCCAGTATTTCCACTTATAGAAAACGTTCCAGTGTTCGGATATGTTATTGTTCCGCTATATGATGATAATGATATGCTTCCTGTTGCTTTATTTACTCTTGTTGTTTGTGTTGTTGTCTGTGTTTTGTATCCTGCCTTGCTTGCTCTTACTGTTACAGTGAATGATGAAGTGTTTGTTATTGTTGGCATTGTTGTGCTATATGTGCCTCCATTTATTGAATATTCTAATTTTGCATCACTTGGATTTGCACTTACATTTGTTAATGCATTATGTGCTTTTCCATCATATGTTCCATTATATGGTGTTGCACTTAAGCTTATTGTTCCATTATTTACTGTTGCAGTATATGTTGCTGATTTTGCTGTATAATTGCTTGCTTCTGCACTTGTTACTGTTATTATTGCCTTTCCCGCGGTTGTTCCCGATTTTACTGTTACAGTATTTCCACTTACACTTGCTGTTGCTATATTGTTATTATTTGAAGAAACACTTAATGTTCCTGTATTTCCACTTACTGTAAAAGTTGCGTTACTTGGATATGTTATTGTTCCACTCGTCGCAGATAACTTTAATTTTCCTTCTGCTTTGCTTACTTTTACTGTTTCTGTTGTTATTTGTGTCTTATAGCCTTCTTTACTTGCCTTTACTGTTACTGTAAACTCTGATGTGTTCGTTATTGTTGGCATTTCTTCATTGTATTCGTTTCCGTCTAATGAATATTCTAATTTGACATCACTTGGGTTTGTACTTATACTCGTAAATGCATTATGTGCTTGTCCATCATATACTCCATCGTATGGAATTGCTTCTAATTCTATTGTTCCATTTTTAACTGTTGCCACATGTATTACTTTGTTTTCTGCGTACTCTCCATTTGCTGAACTTCTTACTATTATATTAGCCTTTCCAGCTACCGTTTCTGGTTTTACTGTTATTGTATTTCCCTCAATAGATGCTGTTGCTATGTTTGAAGCATCTGAGCTTACTGTCAGCTCCCCTCTTGATGTGTTATTTGTTACTTCAAATGTTCCGCTATTTGGATACGTATATGTTCCATTTTTTGAAGATATCGTCAAATCGTCTGCTTTTGCAATTCCATCATATATTATTTCTACATCTCCGTTTTCCTTATCTTTTACTAAAAATTTATATTCATCATTTACTATTATCTCTGCATTTTTTTCATCTACTTTTTCTTTAGAACTTAAATTATAATTCTTCTTCCCAGTACTTATTTGTTCCAAATATGTATCCAAGTCAACTTTCTTACTCTCAACCTGTATATCTACCTTTTCAAGTTCTAATGCTTCTTTTATTCCTGCTACTGTTTGTATTTTTTGTGTACTCTTTGCCTTATCAAACAAATTGTGATCAGGTATCTGCCGAGCAAGGTATATGCCAAACTGATTGATGTAATTGACAACGGTGCGCCGCTGGACCGCAGTATTGCCGATGAAGTGGCGGCGGGAATGAAGAAATGGGCGCTTGAGATGGGAGCCACCCACTACACGCACTGGTTTCATCCGCTCACCGAAGGCACTGCCGAAAAACACGACGCTTTTGTGGAACACGACGGCAAGGGCGGCATGATGGAAGAATTCACAGGCAAGTTGCTTGTGCAGCAGGAACCGGACGCATCCAGCTTCCCCAACGGCGGTATCCGCAACACGTTCGAGGCACGCGGATATTCAGCATGGGACCCCTCCTCTCCCGCGTTCATAGTAGATGATACACTCTGCATTCCTACCATCTTCATTGCCTACACGGGTGAATCTCTTGACTACAAAGCACCGTTACTCAAAGCACTGCGTGCAGTGGACAAGGCAGCGGTAGACGTATGCCGCTACTTCAACCCGGACGTAAAGAAAGTAGTGGCGTACTTGGGCTGGGAACAGGAGTACTTCCTGATTGACGAAGGCCTTTACGCCGCCCGCCCCGACCTGTTGATGACCGGCCGCACACTGACCGGACACGATAGTGCCAAGAACCAACAACTCGAAGACCACTACTTCGGCGCCATCCCTCCGCGTGTGGCAGCCTTTATGAAGGAGTTGGAAATCGAAGCGTTGAAACTCGGAATCCCTGTCAAGACCCGCCACAACGAGGTAGCTCCCAACCAATTCGAGTTGGCTCCTATCTTCGAGGAATGTAACCTTGCAGTAGACCACAATATGCTCATCATGGCTCTGATGCGCAAGGTGGCACGTAATCACGGCTTCCGAGTACTGTTGCACGAAAAGCCATTCAAGGGTGTCAACGGCAGCGGCAAGCACAACAACTGGTCGTTGGGTACGGACACGGGCATCCTGCTCCATGCCCCCGGCAAACTGCCCGAAGACAACCTACGCTTCATCACCTTCGTAGTAAATACCTTAATGGCAGTCTACAAACATAACGGATTACTGAAAGCCAGCATCTCCAGCGCCACAAACGCCCACCGACTGGGAGCGAATGAAGCGCCTCCTGCAATCATATCCAGCTTCCTCGGCAAGCAGTTGAGCCAGGTTCTGGAACATATTGAGGAAAGCACTAAGGATAACCTCATCAGCCTCAGCGGCAAACAGGGCATGAAGCTGGACATTCCACAGATACCCGAGCTAATGATAGACAACACCGACCGTAACCGTACCAGCCCGTTTGCCTTTACGGGCAATCGCTTCGAATTTCGTGCCGTAGGTTCGGAAGCCAACTGCGCCAGCGCCATGATTGCCCTGAACTCCGCTCTTGCCGAGCAACTGGTAGAATTCAAGAAGGATGTAGACGAACTTATCGGGAAGGGTGAACCGAAGATTTCGGCTATCCTCGACGTTATCCGTAAATACATCAGGATATGCAAGCCCATTCACTTCGACGGTAACGGCTACAGCGACAAATGGAAAGCCGAGGCCAAAAAACGCGGTCTGGACTGCGAAACCAGTGTACCCCTCATCTTCGACAACTATCTGAAGCCCGAAAGCATCCGTATGTTCGAGTCTGTAGGCGTAATGACGCAAAAGGAACTGGAAGCCCGCAACGAAGTGAAGTGGGAGACCTATACCAAGAAAATTCAGATTGAAGCCCGCGTGCTCGGTGACTTGGCGATGAATCACATCATCCCCGTAGCCACTCAATATCAGACGGATTTGATAGACAATGTCTACAAAATGAAAGACCTCTTCCCGGCAGAGAAAGCTGCAAAACTGTCTGCCAAGAATTTGGAACTCATCGAAGAGATTGCCGACCGTACCACCTTCATCAAGGAACATGTAGATGCCATGATAGAAGCCCGCAAGGTTGCCAACAAGATTGAATGTGAACGCGACAAAGCCATCGCTTATCACGACAACATCGTACCGATGATGGAAGAAATCCGCTATCACATCGACAAGTTGGAACTCATCGTTGACAACCAGATGTGGACATTACCGAAATACAGGGAACTGTTGTTTATAAGATAAAGAGCTATTTCAGACATACAAACTCTGAAACCGGAAATTATCTATTTCTTTTGTTGGTTGTTTTAAGTTTGCAGGGGAAAGGAGTGCCGTGATGGTAGTTCTTTCCCCTTTTTTATCCGGCAGACAGCAGCCTGAAGAGGAAAACAGATTATCTTTGTCCCCAATTACAAATAAACACATTATGAAAGACCTGCGTACACGCCATACAGCATTGCTGCTGTTTACATTCTTGCTGGCATCGGTATCCTTATCCGCACAGACCGGCTTACAGCAGAAACTAAGTGAGATTTCCGCCATAACGGAAACCCAACCGTTGGAATCTACCGAGTTTTCGGAGAAGTATGTAACTTATTTCACCCAGCCGCTCGACCACCGGCATCCCGAGAAAGGAAGTTTCCGCCAGCGGGTTATCGTGGCGCACGCGGGCTTCGATCGTCCCACGGTCATTATAACCGAAGGGTATGGAGCCGCCTACGCGCTCAAGCCCCAATATCGCGAGGAACTTTCCAGGCTCCTCAATGCCAATATGGTATTTGTGGAATACCGCTACTTCCTGGAATCCACTCCCGAACCCAAAGACTGGCGATACCTTACAGCCGAAAGTTCCGCCGATGATTTGCACGCGGTAACAACCGCATTCAAAAATATATATCCCGGAAAATGGATTGCTACCGGTATCAGCAAAGGCGGACAGACCGCCCTGCTCTACCGCACATTCTATCCGGACGATGTGGATGTATCCGTTCCTTATGTGGCTCCCCTCTGCTACGGAACAGAGGACGGCCGTCACGAACCGTTCCTCAAAAAAGTGTCTACGGATGAAGACCGTAAAAGAATTACCGACTTCCAGCTGGAAATCCTGAAACGCAAAGCGGCCTTACTCCCCCTTTTCGAGAAATACTGCACCGAACAAGAGTATAAGTTCCGTGCTCCTATCGAAGAGATATACGACTATTCGGTACTGGAATATTCATTCGCGCTCTGGCAATGGGGTACTCCCGTCGGCAGCATCCCGCTACCCACAGCCACCGACGCAGAACTCATAGCCCACCTGCTGGCCATCAGCGACCCGTCCTATTTCACAACCGACAGTACCAACGCCTCTTTCTTCGTACAGGCCGCACGCAAATTGGGCTATTACGGCTACGACACCCGTCCTTTCAAAAAGTATCTCTCCATCAAGTCCGGCAAAGGCTACCTGCATCGCCTGATGCTTCCCGAGGAACTGAAAGATATGCCTTTTGACAAGACACTCAGTAGGAAGATTAAGGGATTCTTGCAAAAGAACGACCCGAAAATGATATTCATCTACGGTGAAAACGATCCCTGGACGGCTGCCGGAGTTACCTGGCTCAAAGAGAAAAAGAATATTCACGTATTCATTCAGCCGGGCGGCAGCCATCTGGCACGCATCTCCACACTGCCCGAAAAGGAGAAAGAAGAAGTGATGAAGCTGCTAAACGAATGGTTGCGGTAAACGCACCCGTTCTTTCGCAGCATCCTGTTTCTGCCGCATAAGGGAAAAGACACAAACGGAAAAGGGCTGCCTCAGCGATTGAGACAGCCCCTTTTATATCAAACATACCACTCTTACCACTCAAGGAACTTTCCCCTCTCCCTGCGCTTCTGCAACTCCTCTTTCAGGAAGCGCTGACGGTCTTTGGCTATATAACGGCGGGCAAAGATGTTGGGAACGGCTACCCCCAGCGCAATGCAAAGGATAATCAACGAAGCGTTGATACCGTTGGACACAGCCACCGTGACCTCGCCCACCACTCCGTGCATATTGATGAGCGCCACCAGCGCACGGTACATCAACACTCCCGGAATCATCGGAATGACGGAAGGAATGGTAAGCACGTGATTAGGCACATGAAACCAGTGGACTGCCTTCACCGCCACCAGGCTCACCACCATGGCTCCCATGAAAGAACCGATGACCGGACCGAGCCCCAACTCGAAGTTGACGAAATTACGCGTACACACGGCAAGGATTCCCCCTACCGCAACCACCCACAGCAGACGGCGCTGGATATTGAATATCATGGAGAAGCCCATCGCGGATATGGCTGCCGCAATGGCGTATATATAATAAGGATCGTGCGGAACCATACTCAGTTCGCTGAACTTCTTGTCAATCACCACATCTTCCATAGCCAGCAGGCGCATGGCCATCACAATGCCGAACGCCATGGCACACACCATGAGTACCGTATTAACGGCACGCACGATGCCCACCTGTATGTAGTTGTCAATCATGTCGTCCACAAAGTTTATAATGGGAACTCCCGGCACAATGAACAGTGCGCACGCCAGTAGCGGATGGTAAGGCGTGCCCGAAAACCCTGTAAAGGTGGTGATATAAGCCAGACATGTGGACACCAGCGCCGCAATGGTGATGCTCATATACAGATTGATACCGAACTCTATGCAACGCGCACGGACACGGAAACCTGCAAAAGCGGCGATAGAGGCAAACAGAAAGGCAACCCAGTCGCTGCCGAACAGCTTGCAGAAGCCACCACAGGCAAAACCCGCACCGATGGCAACGAGATAGGGGGTGTAGTTCCGCTTCTTGTTTTTTATCTTCTCCAGCTCTTCCTCGTAGCGGTCGAGCGAATAGTCTTCCTCAATGGCACGCCAGGACAGCTTGCTGATTTCGGATATGGCCGTCATGTTGATACCATGTTTCTCGCACTTCTGAAATTTGGAATAAGAGTGCGATTCGTCACTCAGGTTCACCACCAGCATTGTATAAGTCACGTCGATGTGAAGATTTTCCTCAGGTAGTCCCAAATAAGCCGCCACACGATTCATATTGCGTACAATGCGATTGGTATCGGCAGCACTCTCCACTAATATTTTCCCCGTACGAAGCAATAAATCAAGCTTCCTGCGCAAGATAATCTCTTGCTCGACCATTGTTTTGTCCATCAAACTTTCCACTAACTAATATCTGATTTTTACCTATTTTCAAAAAGGAGTACAAAAGTACATAAAAAGCATGAGTTTCCTACACCGGCATAACAAAGAAATCATTTTTTCTTTAGAGGAAAGAAAGGCAAAATAGGGAAAAGAATTTCATATCTCATCGGAAACCGATACCTTTGCACACATTTTCGGACAAAAGAAAACGGGCAGAGCGAATGTTCATCATATCTCCCGGAAACAAAAGCTGACTTATATGGAAACATTTTGGAACACCATCGCACAGTATAATGAAAGCACCTGGTGGGCGCAGATTCTCATTACCGCAGCGGGCATCCTGCTGACTGCATTGCTATACCGCCGTCCCACCGTCTGGACAAAACGCTCCATGAAAATATATATGGTATTCCTCAACGGCTGGATAGCGCTGGTGTACTACGCAATGTACTGCGACACGCGCAACTATCACTACGTTCTCTCCGCATTCTGGGGAACCGTCGCATTGATTTGGCTGTGGGATTTATTTACCGGTTACACTCCGTTCGAGCGTAACCCCAAGTACCATATGCTGGCAGGAGTGCTCTATGCGATGCCCTTCCTATACCCGCTCCTTTCATGGGCGCGCGGCATGGAGTTCCCGATGATGACGACCACAGTAATGCCCTGCTCGGTAGCTGCATTCACTATCGGACTGCTGCTGGCGTTCTCGCGCAAAGTCAATCTGCTCGTTATCCTCTTCCTCTGCCACTGGGCGCTCATCGCTTTCTCCAAAGTGTATGTGTACAAGATTCCCGAAGACCTGCTGCTGGCAAGCGCCACCGTACCTGCCATCTACCTGTTCTTCAAGAATTACATAGCCCAAAACCTGCACAAGGAAACGAAACTGAGCGCACGTCTCATGAACTGGTTCCTGATTCTGATGTGCATCGTTATCGGGGTATTCCTGAGCATCACACTCTTTCAAGAGGTAGGAAAATAAACGGACCGGCACACGTATTCATCACCGTTTGCCCATATAATAATACCCTATAAAAAAACAGACCATCCGTTTCGGGTAAACGGATGGTCTGTCTGTATCAAACGGATGATGCGTTTCATACCAACGCATCATCTGTTTTGTTATCTTATCTTAGATGAACCAGCGAACATAGCAGAAGTCCTGACGGTGAGGCAGTTCTGCGTTCTTCGGGAACATACGGTAAGCTACCTTGAAGCTGCCTGCGTTCTCCAGCTTATGTGTTGCCTGGAACGTATAGAGGTCGCCCTCTTTCTTCACTACTTCAAACGGCGCTACGGAGTAAACGTGCTGCTTGCCGTCCTGAGCTGTATAAGTAGTAACCAGTTCCAGACCGATAGCATCGTCCAGACCCTTCTCGTCGATAACGTAGGTAATGGTGTATTCCTTACCGCTTTCGAGAGAGCCTTTCACCAGTTCTTCCGTCTTTTCGCAGGATACGACTTCGATGCTGTCCCACTTGGCCACAACTTCTTCCTTCCATGCTGCGAGTTCCTTGGCTTTGGCATAGTTGTTGGCAGCCAATGCCTTGAAGCGTTTTGCTTCCTTGGTGTAGAACTTGCTATAGTAATCGTCCAACTGACGCTTCATTGTGTAGTGAGGCGCAATCTGCGCGATGGAGTTCTTGATGGTTCTGATCCAGCCTTCGGAATATCCCTTCTTGTTGCGTGCATAGTACAACGGCAGGATTTCCTGTTCGAGGATGCTGTAAATGGTAGCGGCATCCAACTGGTCTTGGTATTCCTGATTCTGGTAAGTACGTTTTTCGGTCAACGCCCAGCCTGCACCTTCACGATAGCCTTCCAGCCACCATCCGTCGAGTACGGAGAAGTTTACCACACCGTTCATCAACGCTTTCTCACCGGAAGTACCGGATGCTTCGAGCGGACGTGTCGGAGTGTTCAGCCAGATATCCACACCCGATACAAGACGGCGTGCCAACTGCATGTCGTAGTTCTCGAGGAAGATAATCTTACCCAGGAATTCGGGACGGCGGGAGATTTCGATGATTCTCTTAATCAATCCCTGGCCTGCACCGTCGTGCGGGTGGGCCTTACCCGTAAAGAGGAACTGTACCGGATAGTCGGGGTTGTTCACAATCTTGGACAGACGGTCCAGGTCGGTGAACAGCAGGTGTGCACGCTTGTAAGTGGCGAAACGGCGTCCGAAACCTATCAGCAGTGCATTCGGGTTAATCTTGTCCAGCAGAGACACAACACGTGAGGGGTCTCCCTGGTTGTTCAGCCATGTCTTGCGGTATTCCTTACGAACGTAGTCAATCAGTTTGTTCTTCATAGCCATGCGCGTCTTCCAGATCTCTTCGTCGGGTACACTGTAGATAGCTTCCCAAATCTTAGGATTGGACTGGTCGTACCAGAAGTTTTCATCGAAGTGCTTGGCATAGAGCTGCTTCCACTCCGTTGCACTCCATGTGGGGAAGTGCACACCATTGGTGACGTAGCCCACGTGCATTTCTTCCGGGAAGTAACCTTTCCAGATGGGAGCAAACATCTCCTGGGAAACCTTTCCGTGCAACCAGCTTACACCGTTCACTTCCTGAGAAGTGTTGCAGGCGAATACGGACATGCAGAAACGCTCGCCCTTGTCGCCGGGGTTGTTGCGGCCGAGGTCCATGAGGTCGTCCCAAGTGATACCCATACGGGCGGGATAACCGCCCATGTACTTGCCGAAGAGACCTTCGTCGAAGTAGTCGTGGCCGGCAGGAACCGGAGTGTGTACGGTGTACAGAGAAGAGGCGCGTACCAGCTCGATGGCCTGGTCGTAGGTCAGACCTTCGGCTACGTAGTCGCAGATGCGCTGTACGTTAATCAACGCCGCGTGGCCTTCGTTGCAGTGATATACGTCTTTCTTGATACCCAGCTTCTTCAAGGTAAGGATACCGCCGATACCGAGCAGGATTTCCTGCTTCAAACGGTTCTCCCAATCGCCGCCGTAAAGCTGGTGAGTGATGGAACGGTCGAACTCGCTGTTCATCTCGTTGTCCGTATCGAGCAGATAAAGGGAGATACGGCCTACGTTCACTCTCCAAAGATAAGCATGTACGTAGTAATCCAGGTAAGGAACATCGACTACAACCTGCTTTCCGTTTTCGTCCAATACGCGGTCGAGAGGCAACTGGCCGAAGTTCTGGGCTTCGTAGTTGGCAATCTGCTGTCCGTCCATAGACAAGGTTTGGGTGAAATAACCGTAACGGTACAGGAAACCTACGGCACACAAGTCTACGTTGCTGTCGGAAGCCTCTTTCAAATAGTCGCCGGCAAGTACGCCCAGACCACCGGAATATATCTTAAGTACATGATTCAAACCGTATTCCATACTGAAATATGCAACGGAAGGACGATTGCTGTCGGGTTTTACATCCATGTAATTGCGGAACTTGGAATATACATCTTCCATTCTGCGCAAAATAACCTTATCTTCAGCAAGCGCCTCAAGCTTGGCATAGCTCATACGTTCCAACAGCAGAACAGGGTTCTGTCCTACTTCTTTCCAAAGAGCAGGGTCAAGGTCTCTAAACAGTTCGGTGGCTTCAAAGTTCCATGACCACCAAATGTTACGTGCAAGTTCGGATAACTTCTCCAATTCAGCGGGGATGTGAGATTTAACGTTCACATCTTTCCAGTTCGGAGTGTTTACATTACTAACTTTAATCTTCATTGTATGATTACTTGATTGATAAATATAATTCTTTTTATCAGCCCAACTGACGCTTCATCGCATTGCGCAACGCAAGGTCGTAGGCTTCATAATAATATTGTATGAAATGCTTCCATAAGGCCTGCTCTGCCACTTGGGCGGCACGCTTACGGATTTCTTTGATTTCCGCATCTGTCTTTGTAGAGAACAAAGTTATGGTGTCCTTGATACCGTCCGCCACTTCGGAATAGTTATAGTCCGAACGGTGCAGCACCTCTACTCCATCGTTGATACCGTGCTGATTCTTCAGGCTGTTCACCCAAAGTCCGAAGCCGGCAAGGTCGGTCGTAATGGTGGGCACGCGGAAAGCCACGCTCTCCAACGGGGTATATCCCCACGGCTCATAGTAAGAGGGATAAACGCTGAGGTCCTCTCCCAGTATCAGGTCGTAATAATGCTTGTTGAGAATGCCATCCTTACCGTCCAGATAGCAGGGAACGAAGATTACCTTCACCTTGTCTTCGGGACGGTTGCCCATACCGAGGTACTTCAGCATGTCCAGCACCTGGTCGTGCGTCATGTTGTGCAGCCAGTGCGTGATGAAAGGTACTTCCAAAGGAGTGGTATAATGCTCGTCTTTCTTTTTCAGACGCTGCTGCAGGTCTTCGCGGGGGTCACCCACCCAACCGGGTACGTTGACGAAAGCCAGCACTTTCTTATTCAGATTCTTATCACGGTTCAAACGGTTCAATGATTCCAGGAACACATCGATGCCCTTGTTCTTGAACTCGTAACGGCCGCTGGTTCCGATGATAAGCGTATCATTATCAAATTCCTGTCCCAACAGGCTGTTTGCCACACGCAACATAGTGGAACGCGCCCGCTTGCGCTTACCGGTAAATGTGGAGCCTTTCGGAACGAAATCGTCTTCAAAGCCGTTCATCAGGACTACATCGGCAGGCTTGTCGAGCAGTTCCTTGCACTCGTTGTTGGTGATTTCGCTTACGGTAGTGAAACAGTCTACGTAATGGGCGGTCTGCTTTTCGATGGAATGTTTGGACTCCATATTCAGCTCCTGCGCCATTTGGTCGCCGTTGTAGGCAAAAAGATAATCGTATAGCGGTTTGTTGTTGCCCGCAATAGAACGGCCTATCGAAGTGGCATGGGTGGTGAATATCGTAGCGATTTCAGGAACGGCAGTCTGCAAGTAAAGCGCAGCCATACCGGTCATCCACTCATGTGCCTGAAATACAACCTTGTCCGTTTCCGTCAGGTTATACCGGTAGAAACTCTCCACCACCTTTCCGGTGGCGTATGCAAACATCGAGGCTTCATCGTAGTCACCGTATGCGTGCAGTGAATCCACCTGATAGTGTTCCCACATCTCCGCATAAATTTCATTCTTTTGTGCAAAGAAAGGTTGGAAGTCAACCAATATGACAATAGGTTCGCCCGGAATGTTCCAGCGGCCTACGCGGACAGAGAGGTTGTCTTTTTCAATAGCATATTTCTTCCATGCGGCACAAAGGTTATCGGACTCGATAAATAAAGGGTTCTCTTTACCTTGCCAGAAGTCCGGGCCTACAAAAAATACTTTATCGCGGAATTTTGTCTGCAAAGTGTTTGCTCTGGTAGACAAAACTGTATAGATACCGCCTACTTTATTACATACTTCCCAGCTCGCTTCGAAGATGTAATCGGGGGTAAGTAGTTCTTTAACCATATATGTTATAATCTCTTTATCGTAATTGTGGCTGCAAAAGTACGCATTATTCTTTGAAAAATAGCCTTTTAATCGAAAAAACTGATTAAATGTGCATAAACAATCGTTTGCATAAATACTACCGGCAAACGCTAAAAGCCCACCAATACAGAGAAGAGCGAAGATTACCGATGAAAAGAGAAAAAACAGAAGTTTGTACGGAATAGAAGGAAAAGACAGAGAAGAAGATATGAAAAAGAGGGTATATCAAAACTTAAACTCGCTTGCTGTCTGTTTCTTTTTAGGCACGGATTACACGGAAAACACAGATTTTCTTTGTTCTTTTTCCGTATAATTCCGTGACTAAAAGAAATCAGCAAGTATATTTTGACACCCTCTTCTTTTATTTCAACTGCTATTTGTGCAGTCGGTAATTGCTGTTTATGCGGTCAGCGCACTGCCAATCAAGAAAGTGGCAGCCAAAGCTACAATCGCATAAAGTTCGGGGAATACGGCAAGAATCAGCGTGTTGCTGAATACGTCGTGTCCCTGACCGATAGCGGCGATACCGTTGGCGCAAACCTGTCCCTGACGGATAGCGGAGAACAAGGCAACCAATCCCAAAGCAATACCTGCACCCAGAATGGCAGCAGCCTGAATGGCAGTCATGCCCGGAGTAAGGATGCCGAAAATAGTCTGGAACATAAAGTAGCCTGCAAAACCGTACAAGCCCTGAGTACCGGGAAGAGCGGTCAGCACAAGGAAGTTACCGAAAGCACCGTCGTTCTTCTTCAGCGCACCGATAGCCGCATTACCGGCAATTGTCACACCGTAGGCACTACCGATACCCGACAAACCAATCATCACTGCAATGCCAATATAGGCAATCAATAAATTCATTTCCATAATCTTATTCGTTTTTTATTGTTTATATTTTATTTGTTTCTCTTAAAGATTTCTTTTGAAGAATTCTCCTGAAGACTCTCGGAGAAAAGATCACACTATCTCCGCGCAGCTCCTATCTTCCTCTTTTATCAATCCTTTATTCTCTATTTCTCAATTTAAATTCTCAACTCTCAATTCTTAAACGGCTTGTATTCCTTGCCTCCGCCTTCGTATCCGGAGTTCTTGAAGAATTCCACAAAGGTCAGACGCATGGGGTGAACCATTGCACCGAGCACGTTCATAAAGATATTGATGGCATGGCCGATAACGAATATCAGTACCATTACGATGGGACCTGCAATGACATTGTCAGGACTCATGCCCACCGCCAAGCTGTTGAACACCCCTGCAAGGATACCACCCGACAGTCCGAGGGCAAACAGACGTACATACGACAACACATCGCCCAGCAATCCGGTAGCCATATTGTAGGAATCCCAAAGCCCAAGCCCGATATTGAGGAATATGTTCTTTCCCGGACTGTTGTAGAGGAATATCATGGCTGCCGCCACACCGAGGATGCACAGATGCACCGTACCGCCCAATGGCATGACTTCCGGCAGCAAGGCTCCTACTCCGCAGGAAACCAGCAATATAATCCAGCCAATCGTAGCCACGGCATACTTGAACCCGAACTGAATACCCTGGTTCACCGCTTTCAGCACCATACCGAACAATATCTGCACCACACCGAGTATCAACGACAACTGGAACATATCGTTATTGTCCATGAACAAGGCCGCTTTCATCTTTTGGAAGAAAGGCAGGTCGATATCGTAAATGTTCGCTCCGAAGAACGTGCCGGTCAGCAATCCGCAGAAGAAAGTGGATGCCGCCAATACCTGCACCAATGAGAGGACAGGTCTCATCGCAGCGCTGATGTTCTTGGCAAACAGACGGTACAGGGTTGCTCCGAGAAACAGGAACAGTCCGTAACCGGAGTCTCCCAGACACAAGCCGAAGAACACCATAAAGAAAGGTGCAAAGAACGGCGTCAGGTCCAGCTCGTTATACTTGGGCAGCATATAGAGCTTGCATATAGGCTCGAACCAGGCAAAGAAACCTTTGTTGTTCAACTGTATAGGCACGTTGTCGCCCGGTACGGGAGAGGTTACCTCGTAGTACACGTGCTGCGCATCGAGCCATTCGGAGATTTCTCCGACTCTGGATGCCGGCGCCCAGCCTTGCAGCAGCATCAGCTTCTCTCCTGCCGTAGCTTCCGTATTCAGCATTACTTTGGAGAATTCCATGTCGGTGTTCACCTCTTTCAAGGCTGCACGCAACGAAGGGATTTCTCTCTCGGCAAGCACTTTCATTTTTTCCTCGTTATCCGCCAGAGCCTGTTCTGTCTCGTCACAAAGCACTTGTACGCGCTCCAATGAGTAAGGCGGCAGCTTGGCCTGCTCCGCATCCAAATCCGTTTCTTCCGAACTACCGGTTACGGTAACGAAATAGACGCGAGAGGCCTGACGGCTGATAACCATCGCATTATAGGTATCTTCCCAGGTTGCGTCGTAATTGCCTTCCGAGCAACTGTAAAAGCCTACTGCCAGTCCGGCATCGTGCAGACGCGAAAGGCTTGCGGGTTCAAAGTTACCCCATGGCTCCAGCGCAGCTTTTTCCTTCTGATAGGTCTGCAACTGCTGTTGCAACTTATTCTTTTCGGCTTGCAACTCGTCCACTTCGTTCAGCACTTCCAGTCCGCGGGCTGCCGAGGCGGGTGTTTCCTCCACCGCCAGTCTGGCGGGCTTAAACGCCTGCAACAGCTTTTCCGTAGCCTGCAGGCGGGCAGACAGACGGATACTGTCCTGCAACTCCGTATTGTCGGCAACGCCTTGCTGCTTTTCGGCCACATGC
>OGML01001948.1_pt1 | contig 15730 bp, 13 predicted proteins | sample 1572951 | NCBI WGS metagenome assembly OGML01 (sample SAMEA2581883, study PRJEB24529) | metagenome | biome: Human gut stool | place: China | collected 2011 | reverse complement strand
TCTCATCGGTGCGCAGGTCGATCCAGCGGTAGTCGATGCGCTGGTCGATGCTGGAACGCTCCACAGCCTTCTTCTTCTTGGTGGCGGCGATCTCCTTGCGGACGATGGGCAGCGCGTCGGCGATGCTCTCGATCTTGATGGCCTCGGGGATCATCTCGATGCCGCCCATCTTGACGTAGTCGTTCTCCATCACCTTGCCGGTGACGGTGATGACAGAGTCCGGGGTCAGCTTGTCGATGGTGTCCACCAGCTCAGGGTGGTCCTCCTTCTCGACGGTGATCTGAAGTTTGCCGGTAATATCCTTCAGCACGATGAAGGCCATATATTTGCTGTTGCGCAGGTTCTCGATAAAGCCCTGCACCTTGACCGTGCTGCCAATTTCCTTTTGTACCTCATTGATATAGGTGCGTTCCATGGAAATCCTCCTTCTGTGTCTTGTGTACTGTTTTATTATACGCTTTTCGGGGGATAAATCAAGAGAAAGGACGAATCACTTTCCTTCTTCGTGCAGCGTCCCGGTGCCGCCCTCCACCACGCCGTCGTGGTCGGCCACAGCCCTGATGGTGCCGAAGAAGCATTTGACGTCCAGCCAGAAGCTCATATGCTCCACATACCAGCCGTCGAGCTTCGCTTTCTCCGCGATCTCCAGCTCGTCGCGGCCATGGATCTGCGCCCAGCCGGTCAGGCCGGGGCGGACGTCGTTTGCGCCGTACTTGTCCCGTTCGGCCAGCAGGTCGTACTGGTTCCAGAGGGCCGGGCGCGGACCGATGACTGCCATATCGCCCACAAGGATATTCCACAGCTGGGGCAGCTCGTCCAGACTGGTCTTGCGCAGGAAACGGCCCACCCGGGTGATATACTGCTCCGGGTCGTGGAGCAGATGGGTGGGCATGTCGTGGGGGGTGTCGATGCGCATGGTGCGGAATTTCAGGATGTTGAAATAGCTCTTATGGATGCCCACCCGCTTCTGCTTGAAAAACACCGGCCCCGGCGAGTCCAGCTTGATGGCAAGGCAGAGCAAAAGCAGCAGCGGCGACAGCACCAGCAGCCCGCAGGCCGACAGTACCACGGCCAGCAGCCGCTTGATTCCTTTTTGATACATGATGGTTCTCCCTTTTATTCCTAGAATATACTTATTATATACCATTTTCCCCTGCCCAAACAAGCCCCGGGCCGCCTGTTCTGCCGAAAATGCCGGTTTTGTTGTATCGTTCTGACGGTTTTCTCTCTTGCCCCGCCGGGCCGGACGGCGTACCATAGACATAAGATCATCTGAGAGGAGCACTCTGTTTATGATACAGCGTTTTGTCATCGGGAAGCCTTTTCCCACCGAGAGCGTCGTGCTGGACCTACCCGCCGAGACCGGCCCCGTGCCTTACCTGACACCGGACGGCGATGGCTGGCAGTATGTCATGCAGGAGAAGGACATCGTCTATGGCTTGGGCGAGATGCCCCGGGGCCTCAATAAGCGCGGCTGGCACTACGAGACGAACAACACCGACGAGAGTGAGCACGGCGAAAACCGGCTTTCCTACTATGCCGCCCACAATTTCCTGCTCATCTCCCCTGCCGACGGCAGCGAATGCATCGGCATCTTCATCGATTTCCCGGGCAAAGTGAGCTACGACATCGGCTATACCCGTCACGACACCCTCCGCTTTGCCACGGCAGAGCCGAACTATGCGCTCTACCTCATCACAGCCCCTACAGCGGCAGAGGTCGCAAAGGAATTCCGGCAGCTCATCGGCCCCAGCTATATCCCGCCCAAGTGGGCGTTTGGTCTGGCCCAGAGCCGCTTCGGCTACAAGACGGAGGCCGACATCCGGGAGGTGGCCGCACAGTACAAGGCCAACGGCCTGCCGCTGGACATGATCTGCATGGACATTGATTACATGCAGTCCTACGCTGATTTCACCATCGACAAGACCCGCTTCCCCGACCTTGGCAAGCTTGCCGCCGACCTGAAAGCCGAGGGCATCCGGCTCATCCCCATCATCGACGCAGGCATCCGCTGCGACGACAATGACCCCGTCTGCCGCGAGGGCCTCGAGAAGGGCTATTTCTGCACCAAAGAAGACGGCACGCCCTTTGTGGCGGCGGTCTGGCCCGGCAAGGCCTACTTCACCGACTTTCTCCGTCCCGAGGCCCGGGCGTGGTTCGGCAGGCAGTACAAGGTGCTCACCGACCTCGGCATCGAGGGTTTCTGGAACGATATGAACGAGCCCGCCCTCTTCTACTCCCCTGAGCGGCTGAAAGCCTTCTTCGAGAATGCCGCCGCCCTGAGCCGGAAGGATAACCTCGACCAGAACGATTTCTTCGGGCTGGTGCGCTCGGTGATGGGCCTGATGAATGCCCCCGAGGACTACCGCAGTTTCTACCACGATACCGCTGCCGGGCGGGTGCGCCACGACCGCGTCCACAACCTCTACGGCGGCTGCATGACCCGGGCTGCCGGCGAGGCGTTCCAGACCCTGCGTCCCGGCCAGCGCACTCTGCTCTACTGCCGCAGCAGCATCATCGGCGCCCACCGTTGGGGCGGGATCTGGCTGGGCGATAATCACTCCTCGTGGAGCCAGCTGCTGGCCAACATCCAGATGATGCCTGCCGTCCAGATGTGCGGCTTCCTCTACAGCGGTGCCGATTTGTGCGGTTTCAGTGAGGACACCACCCCCGATCTGGCGCTCCGCTGGCTCGAGTTCGGATTGTTCACCCCTCTCATGCGCAACCACGCCGGCGCTGAAAGCCGGGATCAGGAATTTTACCGCTTTACCGATGTTCTGCCTGCCATCCGCAATATGCTGGATCTGCGGTATGCCCTCCTGCCCTACCTCTACAGTGAGTTCATGAAGGCCGCGCTTGAGGACGCACCTTACTTCCGGCCTTTGGCTTTTGACTACCCTGCCGACCCCGATGCCCGGGAGGTGGACGACCAGCTGCTTCTTGGCGAGGGCCTGATGGTCGCACCCGTCCACACCCAGAACGCCCATGGCCGGACGGTCTATCTGCCTGAGACGATGAAGATGCTGCGTCTGCGCAGCGTCTCCGACTACGATGAGGAAGTTCTGCCCGCCGGGCGGCACTATCTGCTCTGCGAACTTGACGAGGTGCTGCTCTTCATCCGTCCGGGCCACACCGTACCGGTAGCACAGCCCGCCGCCAACACCGCCCAGCTGAACGATACGGCCCTCACCTTCTGGCGCTTCGCGCCCGACGGCCTGCCTGCGCCCTACCGGATGTATACCGACGACGGCGTGACCACCGATCACAACAGGCCCGAACACTGGCGCATCGTCGGACAATAACGCAAAAACACCCGGAAGCATCTCCGGGTGTTTTTGCGTATTACAGGTATGCGACCGTCTTGGACAGGGGCTTTCTCGAGCCGTGGTTTGCCAGCGGCCCTGCGCCCTCTGCGGCATAGCCGAGGTCAAGGATCATCAGGACCTCTTCATTTTCCGGCAATCCCAGTTCCTTGGCCAGCTCATCCGGATCAAAGAAGTTGAGCCAGCAGCTGTCCACACCTGCGTTGGCGGCGGCCAGCATCAGGTGGGTCGCCACGATGGCGGCATCCTCCACGCCGGAGTCCCGCTTTCCGCCGGGATAAGTAAAGACGCTGTTTTTATCGAAGGCCACGACGAGGCAGGTAGACGCACCATAGCGGCAGGGCGTCACCTTGTCGAGCTTTGCCAGGCTTTCTTCTGACTGCAGCACATAGATGCGCTGCTCCTGAAAATTCTTGGCGGTCGGGGCCAGCCGCCCCGCTTCCAGGATCTCCGTCAGCTTCTCGGCCTCTACCTTACGTGTGCTGAAATTCTTGCAGGAATAACGCTCTGAAACGACCTTAGTAAATTCCATAACCGTTGTCCTCCTGACTTTGGGTGATAGACTTTTTATGTACAGAAGTCTCAGCATTATTGTAGCACGCTTTTTCTCTGAGAGCCACTGTTATTTTTACTATCGCAATTTTCAAAAATAGTGCCGGTCAAAACGGCATCTTTGCGATATGCAGTTTGCGGATGTTGCTTGTGCATTAAAAATGCAAACTGCTATAATGTATAAAAAGCCCGGGAGGCCGTGTCATCACAGCTTCCCGGGCTTTTCCTGTTTCAGATTCAGTTTTCCATGCAGGCACGGATGGCACTGAGCGTCACGTCATACTCCCGCTTTGCCTTGTCCATGTCGGCTGCGGCAGCAGCGATATTGCCGCCCCGCAGCGCCTCGGTGATGGAATCCAGCGTGCCGCATAGCTGGGTAAACGACAGGCTCTGACAAACGCCCCGGAGGGTATGCGCCGCATTGAACGCCGCCTGCGTGTCACCCTCGGTCATCGCCTGTTCCAGCGCACGAAAGCTGGTGTGGTCGATAAACCTGCCCAGCAGGCGCTTTATCATTGCCTCATCGTAAAAACGGCTCAGGACATTGTTATAGTCTCCGCCCATCTGGCTGTAACATTCCTTAACTGTCATTATTTTCCTTTCCTTCAATAGCCCGAAAAAGCCATAGACACAAAAAAAGACTGCAACAGCCACCCCTTGCGGGGAAAACTATTGCAGCCGAACTACCTTCTGCTTGCAGGAAATAAAAGCAGAAAGCTCCTAGCTTTGCGTCCCTGACTCACATCAGGTTTGCCAACAACGATTCTGTTTTCAGAGTCCATTCCTGAAGCACTATGCTGTTTTCTTTCGTCACACCCCGAAAGTGCGTCGTCCGGCGCAATGCTCCATTAAACTGACTTCTGTCTTTACAGTATAGCACCGAAATTTTTTAATGTCAACTCGTTTTGCGTTTTGTCAATACAATGATTGATTTTTTCATGTACGCTTCACAAAAGCTCCATCCGAAAAGTCATACTCATTCGTCGAATCTTGCGAAATTGTGGATTTTTTGTATTTTTTCGGTGGACAAGTATCCGGCGGGAGTGCTACAATAGTCTTTGTTCTTTCCCGGCCGCTTGCGGGCGGCAGGAGTTTCACACACAAACAGGAGGAACTTTCATGTTCGAAAAAATCTTTCACCTGAAAGAAAACCACACCGACGTCAAGACCGAGGTCATGGCAGGCATCACCACCTTCATGACGATGGCCTACATCCTTGCGGTCAACCCCAGCATCCTTTCCGCTTCCGGCATGGATGCAAATGCCGTCCTGATCGCCACCTCTCTGGCATCCTTCGTCGGCACTGCCCTGATGGCTCTGCTGGCCAACTACCCCTTCGCGCTGGCTCCCGGCATGGGCCTGAACGCCTACTTTGCCTATACCGTCGTCCTCACGATGGGCTACAGCTGGCAGCTGGCCCTGATGGCCGTCTTTGTCGAGGGCATCATCTTCATCGTGCTGAGCCTGACCAACGTCCGTGAGGGCATCTTCAACGCCATTCCCATGACCCTCAAGAGCGCAGTCAGCGTGGGCATCGGCCTGTTCGTTGCCTTTGTCGGCCTGCAGAACGCAAAGCTCATCGTCAACAGCGACTCCACCCTCGTCACCTACCAGCACTTCAAGGGCGAGACCTTCTCCTCTGTGGGCGTGGGCGCCATCCTCGCACTGCTGGGCGTGGCCATCACCGCCATCCTGCTGGTGAAGAAGGTCAAGGGTGGCATCCTCTACGGCATCCTCATCACCTGGGTGCTGGGCATCGTCTGCGAGCTGACCGGCATCTATGTGCCGAACCCCGACGCCGGTATGTACACCGTCATCCCCACCAGCTTCGTCAGCTTCGACTTCTCCGCTCTGGGCAAGACCTTTGGTCAGGTGTTCAAGACCGATTTCTCCGGCGTGGGCATCCTGAACTTCTTCGCCGTCATGTTCTCCTTCCTCTTCGTTGACCTGTTCGACACCCTGGGTACCCTCATCGGTGTTGCTTCCAAGGCCGATATGCTGGACGAGGAGGGCAAGCTGCCCCGCATCAAGGGCGCTCTGATGGCCGACTCCATCGCCACCTGCGCCGGCGCTGTGCTGGGTACTTCCACCACCACCACCTTCGTCGAGAGCGCTTCCGGCGTCACCGAGGGCGGCCGCACCGGCCTGACCTCCATGACCACCGGTATCCTCTTCCTGCTGGCCGTGGTATTCAGCCCCCTGTTCCTGACCATTCCTTCCTTTGCAACGGCTCCGGCCCTCATCATCGTGGGCTTCTACATGATGGGTTCTGCCATCAAGATCGACTTCTCCGACCCCAGCGAGGGCATTCCCGCTTTCCTGACCATCCTGGCTATGCCCACTGCCTACAGCATCTCTGAGGGCATCGCCATCGGCGTCATCTCCTGGACCATCGTCAATGTGGTCACCGGCAAGGCCAAGGAGAAGAAGATCAGCCCCCTCATGTATGTGCTGACCGTTCTCTTCATCCTGAAGTACGTCCTGTTGTAAGCACCTGCTCTGAACCCGGGACCATCCCCAAAAACAAAACCAGAGCCTCCTGCCCTTGTGCGGAGGCTCTGGTTTTTTGTTGTCTGCTGCAGGGGGACGGCTGCGGGGGCTTAGCCGCCGAACAGCCCGAAAAAGCTGGTATGGGTGAATCCCAGCACCAGAAACAGGACGATGAGGGCGAACAGCACCCCGATGATGATGTCCATCTGGTGGACCGTCAGCGGGAACTTATCGTAGAGCTTCTCTTTCGGGTTGACGAAATCGGGGTCATTGTTGTTGAGGAACTTTTTGCGGCCCTCCGGAGCCTCTGCACGGGCTGCTTCGAGCTTGGCCTGCTCCTGTTCCAGCTGAGCTTCACGAGCTGCCAGAGCGGCTTCCCGCCGGGCCAGCTCCGCCTCACGGGCGGTTTGTTCTTTTTCGGTCATAGTGTTTCTCCTGTTTTTAGATGAAGTTTTCCTTTTCGGAAAAGGCTCGTCTCCGTACAACCTCTCAGTCTGCTTCGCAGACAGCTCCCCTAGTAGGGGAGCCTCTGGCGAAGAGATAAAGCTTTACGGAATGCCAAAGCCTCCCCTCGATAGGGGAGGTGGCACGCCGTAGGCGTGACGGAGAGGTTTCACCGTTTACACTATAATCTTACCATAGGAATTGTCCGTTGGGAAGAAACAGATGGGAGAGAAATGGGCCGATTTTTGGTTTTTTCTCGTGAAAAGTGCTAAAATCCAGCTTAAATTTTCGTCGTTTTGACGGTAAAAGTCGTACTTTCACCCCATTTTCGCCTGCCTTGCTGACCGAAACGCCGTCATTGACGAAATTTGTGAAAACGTGTATCATGGGTAACGGCATCGCATTTTTCAACTTTTGTCTTTTTAGGAGGTCCATGCCATGCGCCCTCTCATCATCGCCCATCGCGGCGCGTCCCATCTGGCCCCCGAAAACACGCTGACCGCGTTCCGTCTGGCAAAGACGCTGGGTGCGGACGGCTTCGAGTGTGACGTTCAAATCACCCGAGACCGTCACCTCGTGGTGGCCCACGACTACCTCACCGACCTCAAGACCGGCGTCCACGGCAACATCCCGGATATGGACTTCGACGACCTGCGCCAGCTGGATTTCGGAAAATGGAAAAGCCCGGAGTTCGCGGGCGAAAAGATCCCCACCCTCGAAGAGGTTCTGGAAGTCGCGCAGGACTTCAGGATGATACATATTGAGTTGAAGCCCTACTTTGACCGGGACGAAGAGATCGTGGACCGGGTCATCGACGCCGTCCTTGACGCCGGGCTGGAAGAAAAGGCCGTGCTCACCTCCTTCGAGTACGGCACCCTCCGCCGGGTGAAGGAGCGGATGCCCCAGATGGCCACCTGCGCCATGACCCTCAGCCCCGAATCCCAGCTCAGCCAGCCGGCCACCTTCTGGGAGAAGCTGGGCCTCAAGAAGACCGACCCTCTCGTGGAGAAGCTTTCCAGCCCCCAGGCCCTCAGCGAAGCGGCCGCTCTGCTGGAAGACCCCAGCAGTCTGGACGAAGAGAACAGCGTCCTCATCTACTACCTGAAAGACCGTCTCGATTTTCTCTACTCCATCTTCCCCGGCATGAACCTGGCCGAAATTCTGCAGCAGTATTATTATCAGACGGATTTTGTGAACTATGTGGCCCAGTTCGGCTTCCCGGTGGATTATGTCGGGCCGGAGTACCACGCCTTTTTCCGGGACAAAGACCTTATCCCCAATGCCCACGCCCACGGCTTCAAGGTCGCGCCCTGGCCGGTGGGCGTGGAAAGCCGGGACGACCTGCGCCAGCTGTTCCGGCTGGACCCGGAGCTTGTGGTCACGAATAAGCCCGAGGTGGCCGTTGCTATCCTCACCGGGCTGGGCCAGTGGGACGAATCATCCAAAGAGGGTTGACAGCCCTCTTTTTTTGGAGCATAATAGTCCTGTATCGAACAGTTTTATGTGAAACAGTTCGGCGTTCGAACATTCACAGCAAAGGTCAAACCAGAAGGATGATACTATGAACCAAGCCTTTGAACCCGCCTGCACCCCCATCGCGCCGCCGTGGGAGGCGCCGCAGGTCATCCCGGCCCAGCTGCGCCGGGTGAACAACCTTATTTTCCGCAAGATAGGCCAGATCGCCCGCACCAATGGCGTGGAGGCCGTGACCCCCATGCACGGCTGGATCATGGAGTACCTCTACCGGAACTCCGACACCCCCGTATTCCAGCGGGACATCGAGCGGGAGTTCTCCATCACCCGCTCCACCGTTACCAATATTTTACAGCTCATGGAGCGCAAGGGCTACATCGCCCGCCGGAGCGTGGAGCAGGACGCCCGCCTCAAGCAGCTGGTCCTCACCGAAAAAGGCCGCCAGTTCCACGAAAACACCATGCTCGCCCTCCACCAGACCGACGAATATGTGGCCGGCCTGCTCACCGAAGAAGAGAACACCGAGCTGCTGCGGCTGCTGAATAAATTATATTTAGGCCTCAAATAAATACGAAGGCTATCCTTTGTCCAACCTCTCAGTCGGGCTCACGCCCGCCAGCTCCCCTTGTAGGGGAGCCTCTGGCGAAGAGATAAAGCTTTACGATATGCCAAAGCCTCCCCTCGATAGGGGAGGTGGCACGGCGAAGCCGTGACGGAGAGGTTGATTCTCTCTAAAGTGAAACAAATATGAACTTTTTCCGAAACTTTGGAAAAAGCATTGACTTTAAACTTGTTTTGTATAAAATTGTTCCGTACCAAACAATTTATCAAAGGAGGCTCAAAGTATGATAAAGAAGCTTGCTTCCCATCTGGGCGAATACAGACGCGCCGCTCTCCTGACGCCGATGTTTTCCGCACTGGAAGCAGTCATGGACATCCTGCTGCCCACCATCATGGCGTTCATCATCGACCTTGGCATTGAAAAGGGCGATATGAACGCCATCGTCAAATACGGCCTGCTCACCTTCGCGGTGGCGGCCATCGCTCTGCTGCTGGGCGTTCTGGCCGGCAAGTATGCCGCCGAGGCGTCCACCGGTTTTGCCGGCAACCTGCGCGATGCGATGTACGAGAACATCCAGCACTACTCCTTCTCCAACATCGACAAATTCTCCACCGCCGGCCTCGTCACCCGTATGACCACCGACGTGACCAACCTGCAGAACGCCTTCCAGATGATGGAGCGCATGTGTGTGCGCGCCCCGGTCCATCTGGTGTTCGCACTCATCATGGCGTTCAGCATCGGCGGCCCGCTGGCCCTCATCTTCGTGGTGGCTGTCGCCTTCCTGCTGGCCGTGCTGGCCAGCATCATGGTGCCCACCTTCAAGATCTTTGACCGGGTCTTCAAGAACTACGACAACCTGAACGCCTCCGTACAGGAGAACGTCTCCGCCATCCGCGTGGTCAAGAGCTTCGTCCGCGAGGGCTTCGAGAACGAGAAGTACACCAAAGCCTGCGAGGGTCTGTATCAGCAGTTCGTCAACGCAGAGAGCCGTCTGAGCTTCAATAACCCCGCCATGCTGACGGCTATTTACGGCTGCAACATTGCCCTGAGCTGGTTCGGCGCAAAGTACATCCTGCACGGCGCGCTGACCACCGGCCAGCTGAACGCTCTGTTCGGCTACATCATGAACATCCTGATGGCTCTGATGATGCTGAGCATGGCTTTCGTCATGATCTCCATGTCCGCCGCTTCCGCAAAGCGTATCGTGGAAGTCCTGGACGAGACGACCGACCTTCCCCCCGCCAAGGCTCCCGTGCAGAAAGTCAAGGACGGCAGCATCCGCTTCGACCACGTCACCTTCAAGTACAAGCACGGCTCCGGCCAGCCTGTCCTGAACGATATCACCTTTGACATCAAGCCCGGCGAGACACTGGGCATCATCGGCGGCACCGGCAGCGCAAAGTCCAGTCTGGTGCAGCTCATCCCCCGCCTGTACGACGCCGAGACCGGCACTGTCAGCGTGGGCGGCGTGGATGTCCGGGATTACAACCTCGACGTCCTCCGCCACGAGGTCTCCATGGTGCTCCAGAAGAACGTCCTGTTCTCCGGCACCATCCTCGACAACCTCCGCTGGGGCAGCGAGAACGCCAGCGAGGAAGAGTGCATCCGTGTGGCGAAGCTGGCCTGCGCCGATGAGTTCATCGAGCGCTTCCCGGACAAGTACAACACCTGGATCGAGCAGGGTGGCTCCAACGTGTCCGGCGGCCAGAAACAGCGTCTGACCATCGCCCGCGCCCTGCTGCGCAAGCCGAAAGTCCTCATCCTCGACGACTCCACCAGTGCCGTGGATACCGCCACCGACGCAAAGATCCGGAAGGCGTTCCGTGAGGAGATCCCCGGCACCACCAAGATCATCATTGCACAGCGCATTTCCTCGGTGCAGGATGCCGACCGCATCCTCGTGCTGGACAACGGCCAGATCAACGGCCTCGGCACCCACGAGGAACTGCTGAAGAACAACGCGATCTATCAGGAAGTCTACAACAGCCAGACTCAGGGCGGCGGCGACTTCGACAAGCAGGGAGGTGAGCAGTAATGGCAGAACAGAAAGCAAAAGTCGTCCATGGCCCCGGCCCCCGCGGCATGGGAGGCCCGCGTCCGAAGGTCGAGAACCCGGGCAAGCTGCTCAAGCGCATCATGGCAGAGGTGTTCCAGCACTATCTGCCTCACTGCATCCTCGTGCTCATCTGCATCGTGGTCAGCGCGCTGGCCAATGTGCAGGCAAGCCTGTTCCTGCAGACCCTCATTGACGACTATATCATCCCCATGACCCAGCAGCAGGACCCCAGCTTTGCACCGCTGGCCGGTGCGCTGGTGCGCGTCGGCTGCATCTATGTGGTGGGCATCCTCGCTGCATGGCTCAACGCCCGCATCATGGTCAACGTCACCCAGGGTACCCTGCGCAACCTGCGCACCCAGCTCTTCACCCACATGGAGAGCCTGCCCATCAGCTACTTTGACACCCATCCGCACGGCGACATCATGTCCGTCTACACCAACGACGTGGATACCCTCCGCCAGATGCTCAGCCAGAGCATCCCGCAGCTGGTGTCCAGCGCCATCACCATCGTTTCCGTCTTTGCCAGCATGTGCATGCTGAGCTGGCAGCTCACCATCGTCACCATGCTGATGGTGGCCCTGATGCTCTTCTGCTCCAAGAAGATCACCCAGCAGAGCGGCAAGTACTTCATCGCACAGCAGCGCGACCTCGGCAAAGTGAACGGCTACATCGAAGAGATGATGGAAGGCCAGAAGGTCGTTAAAGTCTTCACCCACGAGCAGAAGGCCCTCGAGGGCTTCCGCGAGCTGAACGACAAGCTCAAGGACAGCGCCAAGCAGGCCAACAGCTTCGCCAACATCATGATGCCCGTCAACGCTCAGCTGGGCAATATCAGCTACGCCATCTGCGCTCTGGTGGGTGCAGCCATGGCTGTAGGCGGTGTAGGCAGCATGACCTTGGGCACCGTTGTGGCGTTTCTCTCGTTGAATAAGAGCTTCAACATGCCCATCAGTCAGGTGTCCATGCAGGCCAACAGCATCATCATGGCTCTGGCCGGTGCCGAGCGTATCTTCAAGATGATGGATGAACCCAGCGAGACCGACGAAGGCTATGTGACCCTTGTCAACGCAAAGTACGACCGCAACGACCAGCTGGTGGAGACGGACGAGCGCACCGGCATCTGGGCATGGAAGCACCCGCACCACGACGGCACTACCACCTACCACAAGCTGGAAGGCAACATCACCTTTACCGATGTAGACTTTGGCTATGTGCCGGAAAAAACCGTCCTGCACGATATCAACCTGTATGGCCGTCCGGGCCAGAAGATCGCCTTTGTCGGCTCTACCGGTGCCGGTAAGACCACCATCACCAACCTCATCAACCGGTTCTACGACATTCAGGACGGCAAGATCCGCTACGACGGCATCAACATCAACCATATCAAAAAGGCCGACCTGCGCCATTCACTCGGTATTGTCCTGCAGGACGTGAACCTCTTTACCGGCACGGTCATGGATAATATCCGCTACGGCAAGCTCGATGCGACGGACGAGGAATGCATTGCGGCGGCAAAGCTCGCCAACGCGCACGATTTCATCACCCGCCTGCCGGACGGCTATAACACTATGCTCACGGCCAACGGCGCAAATCTCTCGCAGGGTCAGCGCCAGCTGCTGTCCATCGCCCGCGCGGCGGTCGCCGACCCGCCCGTCATGATCCTTGACGAAGCGACCAGCTCCATCGACACGCGCACGGAGCTTCTGGTGCAGCGCGGCATGGACGCACTGATGAAGGGCCGCACGGTCTTCGTCATTGCCCACCGCCTGTCGACCGTGCAGAACTCCGACGCGATCATGGTTCTCGACCACGGCCGCATCATCGAGCGCGGCACCCACGACGACCTCATCGCCCAGAAGGGCACCTACTACCAGCTCTACACCGGCGCATTCGAGCTTGAATAAGCAGAACAGCCACGTCCATACCGGACGTGGCTGTTTTGATGCAAAAGGTTTGTAGGGGCGGGGCTCTGCTCCGCTCGGCAGAATGCGGTTGTTCTATAGAAATTCTCGGCGAATTCGGGTGCATCTGCGTATTCGGTTGTAGGGGCCGATGCCCACATCGGCCCGGCAGAATGCACCGTTTTTACGGGAATCTTCGGCGAATTCGCAACTTCCCAACGGGCCGATGTGGGCATCGGCCCCTACAGGATGCGGCACGAATTTGCGGTTTCCCATCGCGCAGAGCCTCGTTTCTACCAACTGCATTGGGTTCCGGAATATTGGCTGTTATCCTACTCCACCCGCCTGAATTCTCCCTGAGAGAACATCCGCTCAAACCCAAGCGACAGATACAGATGATACGAAACCGGATTCTTCCGGTCGACGTTCAGCGTCGCGCGCTTCCCGGACGCCAAAATCTCGTTTTTTGCGCTGTTGACCACCTTGCGCGCATAGCCCCTTCCGCGGTATTCGTCCCGTGTGTAGACGAGCACGAGCCGCAGATCATCTCCTGTGGCCGGCGCGATGCGCGCCATGCTGACGATTTTTCCATCCGCCCGGATGACCCGGATCGAATCGAGCACCTTCCGGAACGACTCCTTTTCCGGTTTGTCCAGCAACCCGCAGTCGGCCACGAACCGCTGCGCGCAGTCAAAAATTTCGTCCAGATCGTCCTCCCGCGCCGGCTCGACCTCCGGCGCGGACGGCTCGGTGACGCGCCGCGCCTCCATGAAGTCCATGGCCAGCGCCTCCTCATAGCACCGTCCATACGGCTGCATTTCCCGCATCAGTACATAACCCAGCTCCGACGCGCACAGATAGTTTTTGATCTCATAGCCGCCGTCGAACAAAAATCGCAGCAGCTCCGGCACACACGCTTCCTCACCGAACAGCAGCAGATTATACGGCTCGACCTTCAGAGCCAGCAGACGCGTTTCGCCCTGTTCGCAGCGCAGCGCGTAATTGATTTTGCCGGCCTCCTGCAAAAGCGGAGCGTCGAGCGTAAAAAACGTGGAAAGATAGGGATTTTTCTGCAAATATGTCTGATTGTCCTGCAAAAACTCTGCTCCGGTCTTGTAAGGAACGATCATATTCATACCTCCATAGTGAAACGGCACGCCGCAGAGGGTGTGCCATTTTGTTTATTCGTCAAGCTCTTTCAGAATCTGCCGCACCTGTTCCGGTGTGTAATCATAGATTCTGTCGCAGAACTGGCAGTCGATGTGAATGTCCTTGCCGTCGTCAACAATGGACTGCAGTTCCTTGCGTCCCAGACTGATGAGCGTCCGCGTCACGCGGTCGCGCGAGCAGTAGCAGCGGTATTCGACCGGCTGCGTTTCGAGAATTTCCAGATCAAATCCGTGCAGCACAGTCTCCAGCACGACCTGTCCGTCCATGCCTGCCGCCAGCAACCGGCTGACCGCGCCTGCGTTCTGAATGCCTGCCTCGATCTTATCAATGATATCGTCCGGCGCGCCGGGCAGCAGTTGGATGATATAGCCGCCCGCCGCCGTGACGGACTGATCCTTCCCGACCAGAACGCCGAGCGCACAGGCCGTGGGGATCTGTTCGCTCTGGGCAAAATACGACGTGATATCCTCGGCGATCTCGCCGGAGACAAGGTCAATCGTGCCGATATACGGCTCCTTCATGCGAAGATCCCGGATCACGGTGAGTGTTCCGTCCGTGCCGACAGCCGCTCCGACGTCCAGCTTGCCGGGGGCCTTTTCCAGCATGGAGATCTGCGGGTTCTCGACCCAGCCGCGCACATTGCCCTCTGCATCCGACACGGCAAGCAGCCGCCCCAGCGGCCCGCTTCCCTTGAGCTGGAGCGTGATGGAGCCGTCGTCGACCTTCTGCATATTGCCCATCATGGACGCCGCCGTCAAAAGCCTGCCGAGTGCCGCTGTTGCGGTCGGAAGTGTTTTATGGATCTGCCGCGCACGCTCAACAATGCCGGTCGTGGTGACGGCGACGGCGTTTACAAAGCCGTCCTTCGTCATGGCGCGTACAAGTTCGTCTTTCATAGTCAGTCCTTCTTTGCGGAAAAATAAATGCGCTGCTCATCCTGCTTTGGTGCGCGCAGCACGCGGTCGCCATATTGCCGGATGTGTGTGAAGCCCGCCTCTTCGAGCCACAGCGCAAGCTCGTCCGGCTCATAGGCATATTCGATATGCTCCTCAAACGAGCGATCCCAAAGGCTGCCGTTCAGCCGGAAAATGTCCATGCCATAAAAGCACAGCCGTTTTTTTGCGTCAAACTCTGTCCGCCAGACGCAGTAGGTGTCGTCCGTCTCGTCCAGAAATACCTGCCCGTCCAGACCGCGCAGCTTTGCGGGCGTGTTGATATCAAACACGAACAGCCCGCCGGACTTCAGCGCATTGTATACGCGCCGGAGCGTCTTCCGGCAGTCGTCCGGACGCGTCAGATAGTTGAGGCTGTCCAGCGCGCAGATCACCGCGTCCACCGGCTCCGCCAGACGAAGCCTCTGCATCGGCTGGCAGATGAAAAACGGGCGGCTGCCCTCCGGCAGCTCCCGCGCCTTCCGCTCTGCCTCCGCCAGCATATCCTCCGACAGATCTGCGCCGATCACCCGGTATCCGCGCCCGGCCAGCAGCATGGACAATGAACCCGTGCCGCAGGCCAGATCCAGAACCGTCCGCACCGGGATGGCGCTTTTCTGGAACAGCTTTTCCAGATAGTCTGCCCGCCGCCGGTAAATACCGTCGGCCATCAGGCCGTCGTAACTGGCGGCCAGCGCATCATAGCGGCTCATGCTTCCGGCTTCTTATCCGCCGCTTCCAGCTCCTTCATGCGGGCGAACACCCGCTCGTAGGCGCCAGTGCCATAGCTCAGAGAGCGGTTCACCCGGCTGATGGTGGCGCTG
>OGML01001942.1_pt1 | contig 15771 bp, 24 predicted proteins | sample 1572951 | NCBI WGS metagenome assembly OGML01 (sample SAMEA2581883, study PRJEB24529) | metagenome | biome: Human gut stool | place: China | collected 2011 | reverse complement strand
TATCCACACCATCACTAAGCTGCAAAGTTACATCTATATCGTCATAGCAGTAACAGCTTGCTTTTCCGATCGCAATATGCAGTTTATTTTCTGCAATTTTTTCATAAGTAAAATCAATCGTATCTGCAAAGATTCCCGAATTAACATAAAATTCCAAATCTTCTTTGAACTTTTCAACTGGGATTGCTTCTGCTCCTTTATCATCATGATTCACTACTGCACTTGTAACTGATACCAAATTGTCTGTGATAGCTTTCAATAATTTGTTCGCTGTTGTTTTCCTCATACGCTATTTACCTTTCTTTGTTTTTCGTGGGTGGATTTCCACCACCCACTATAATATTGTTCTCTGTTTAGTTGTGGTTAGTTGCTGTTTTTCTTTGATACAAAGATTGAAATTTCTAAGAATGGCTGTCCATAAGGACGGATCAGAATGGTATCACATGATGAATTTTCTTTAATATAAATCTCATTACAGCTATCATCTACAAGTGGGAATGTCATTGAATCAATCTGCATTTCATAGGCTTCTTCCTTTTCTACCAAGCTACAATTTTTAATATCATTCAGCTTGACTTCCAGACCAAACACATCATGAATATTTACAAGCATTACTTTGTGCGTATCATCATTCAGATAATCCATAAGTGAGAACACATCTGATTCATAAAATCGCTCTCTAACTTCTCTCTTTGTATTGGTATCTGTATGATAGACGCAAATACTAATTTTGCTTTCATCTTTCATATTGATTTCAATTAAGCAGGTGTCCATATTATCAAGCATTTTTCCTGTTACAGATTCAACATTGCTTTCCTCAATGGTAAAATGTGACATGCTGCACTTCTGGCTAAACTCATATGCACCGCAAAATTCTTCAAATTTGTTAATGCTCATGGAGATAATTGTATTTCCGTCCTTGTGTACTGATAAATCCGAATACTCGTAGGTATTTACCAACTCAAAATAATCTGTTGCCTTTGCATCCTTGTTGTTTAATACTGCTTCAATTCTTGTTCTCATAAATTTTTACCTTCCTTTTCTCAATGTAGGTGAGTAGGATTTTGAACCTACCCACCATGATTTTTATGTTTACTTACTAATTCTCTTTGCTCTTAACTTCTCTAACGCTGTCAATCCCTTTGGCTTATTTGCTGTAGATACTGTCTGCTCTACTGTCGGTGTAGCGAAAATATCAATATTCTTTCCAGTTCTAACTTCCGTTGTAGCCTTTCGGGAATTTTTGATAATGTCTGCTTCCTTCTGAATACTCTCTGTCATTGCGTCCACTCTACTGTATGGCATTGTCAGACCACTAAGAATAATCACATTTTCCTCTGATTCTGACAGATAGCCGTGAAACTCGGTTGGTGCAATTCCGATTTCTTTCCTAAGATCAGTCATATCAATTTTGCTTTCCTTTGCAGATACCGCTTCGGAGATACCCATTGTTGTAATAGTCTTATCTTCCCTCTTTGCAAAGATATTACTGTTACGATTCAGTACATCAATAATATTCGCTGTCGTTCCGTTGTTCTTATTGGCTCTTGTAATAATGGAAAATGACGGAGTTAAAATGCACGCTTCGATCTCGGCTAAATCCATGTTTCCATCCTGCGACTTATTGTTGATGCAAAGGACACTTGCAAATAATGAAGCAAATGTGCTGTTAATCTTCATCTTCTCGGTTGCGTTGTTGTCCAGAATGTAGATACTTCCCATTCGTGGCTTCAATTCCTCGATCTCATAAAATGTTTGTCTTGCATTGTCTCTGATTTTCAAGGATTCATTATCAGCCGGGAGTACCACAATCATTCCCACCTTGTAACCTTCATCAAGAAGAATTTCCGCAAGCTGTGGTGCAATAGCTGAACCGGTGCCTCCACCTAATGATGTAGCAATGAATACAATCGAATCTTCTATAATATAGCTGTGAAGTTCGTCCAGAATCGTATCAATGCTTTCTGCTAAGTCCTGTACACCGTTTTCCCGGTTACAAGCTGCACCTTTTGAATTATTCATGTGAATCTTATGGGATAACTGGACGGATGCCAAATCCTCTGTACTGGTGTTGATGCCTACAAATGATGTATTGGCTTTATTACCACCTAAATCATTCACACTTTCTTCAATCCTTGCCGTGATCGAACCTCCAGCCTGTCCACATCCAATAACTGTGATTTTCAATCTCTCGTTAATGTTCTTATTCATTCTCCGTGTCTCCTTCCACTTCTTTCATCCACTCAATACCTTCAGAAGTCAAATAAAAAGTATTTGAGTTACTTTTTCTCAATCCTTCTTTTACATAGCCTTGTTTTACCAATGCTCTAATCTTGTTGTAAACTGTCCTCTCACACCACTTTTCACCATCAGCAATCAACGCTTCTTCAATGTCTTTCTGTGTTAAAGCGTATAATTTGCTCTGTGCCTTGTTCGTGTAGAGGATATTCAAAATTGAATACATAATTCTCATTTGCTTCCTCCTATCATGTGTCTCTACTTACTAATGCACCTTTTACAAGTGAAATTCCCCTGTGATACAGAATTTTTTATTAAGTTGTCAAGGTACTGTGTTTCTTCTATATAAATGTGTTTTGGAAATAAGCAATTAGCAGACCGCTAACGCTTGACTAAAAGAATGTTCCATGATAATATTTTAGATACCAATAAATGTGTTAAGTTTACCAGACTTACACAATTACCATGAGCCTTTAGCATTGGATGTTACCAGCATCCAGATTATTGCTATCGGCTTTTTCTTTTATGTACCAATCACTTTTATAATTGCATTTGAAATAGGATGTAATGTGTCTTGAAAACATCTGTAACTCTCTTGCATGGTCTTACTATAGCACTGTATGTACATATTGTCAAGTCATTTTCTTAAATATGTACATATTTGTATTTCGTATGTATTTGCAGGCTTATTCTTTACATATCCACCATTTTGTTTTATAATATGTACATATTATTCTAGGAGGTAATTCTAATGTTTCCTGAAAAAATAAAAATAACAGATGAACTTATACAGTTAATTATAGATACAAGAAAAGAACATAATTTGACAGCATACCAATTATCAGAGAAAATCGGCAAAAACAAATCATGGCTGCCGAATATAGAAAATAGACGTACAAAAAATATTTCACGGTCTGATTTATACTTACTATTCAAAAATTTTGCAGATGAAGAAAATCTTCAACCAGAACAATATATAGTTAAAAATCTTCCTAGAAACTGTATGATTGAGTTGGAAGATGGTCTTACTGCCCCATGCTATCATGTTAGGGATATGTTAGGTGTTTATGATACAATTGACGAATACATTTCTTTGCCGCCAGAAGAACATAATAAAGAAGCTGATTTTAGAATACATGAAAGAAGCGATGATTTACGTGAAAAAGAGATATCTGCTTCTATTTACAGATTGTCTAATGTTCTATCTGACAAAATAAATTCCTATAAATTAGAAGAAAAAGAGGATATTGCTCGTGTTATCAATACTATTATGTATAATTTTGAAACAGATTTTGAGCATACACTTGTTTTATATGGAATGCCATATTGCCCTGCTGATCCTATTGAAAAAGAAACAAATGTCAAGACAGACTATATCATGTATTTAGAAAAACTTATAAAAGCAAACGAAACAGCATTATATATGATGCAATCAAGAGCTTTCATTTATAGTTTCATCGAAAAAGCACCATATGACACATACCAATTTTTTGAGAAAGCGGAACACTGGGATAATGTTGACGAAGCAGAAGATGATAAATTATATTATGCACTAGAGGATATTAAAAATTTTCATTTCTGCATTTATGAATATATTGACTATGTTGCTGAATACTCTACTATCTTTAAAGAAGTACCAAATATCGAATATAATCTATTTTTTTCTAAATTATATGAGGCTTTCAGATTATATATAAAGGTTGCTAAAATGGAGTATTCTTTTGATTTACCCATACCAGCTAGCAGCTCAAATATAAGCGAACTACATCAGAAAACAGATAGGATTATTTTCGACATTGAAAAAGAAATGCGTTGCAGGTATAGAAATCGCAATTCTCTGTGGTAAATTTCCACATGAAATCGTTCTTTCATTTTATGTATCAAAAAGTACAATATATAGTGTTTCATTATTTCTGAATATACTATATATTGTATATTTATTGATAAGCATATCAAAAAACAGGCAAAATCTGCGGAGATATGCTTATTTTTGTGCATTAGAAAAAGCCATAGCGTGAACTATGACCTTTTCCGTTTCAATCAATCAACATATTTAGAAAGTTTTCCTAAATACCCATATATTATACAGTCAATTTAACTTATTTTCCATAGGTAAATTTCAGAAGTTATACCGCAGCTTTGATATATGTATCATCTGCTACTTTCTCACAGACATAGTCATCATCTTTACCGAAGAATAACTCATTGCAGCACTCTGGACTATTATGATCCCAAACTCTAATAGTTCCATCTGCATCCTGTATAATCCAACTATCAGATGCAAGAACATAAAAATCATACATATACGTTTCATCAGAAAGTAGCGCATATTCTCCAAAGTCCCAGTCACTATTTTTCTTCTCTGGATCAGTTTCTTTCCTATGTAATACTGGTACTGGTGCATCATAATCAACTTCAATCTCGACAGCTACACCATTCACCTTAATGTACTGCTTATTGTCTACATTGATATAATCCCATGCTTCCTGTTCTGTATCAAAGAACTTCATACCTTCATGCCAGCGTTTTTCAATCTCTTTCATAAATTTATTACTTATATATACCATCCATCCAGTTTCCATACCTGGCTGATACTTTGTTGCTTTGACTGGCTTTGTCTGATATACTTTTGCATTCTCCTTAAAAATATCATTCAATATAAAATTATTTGTGTCCATAGCCTAAAATTCCTTTCTTCTGAAAATGTAGCCTTGTGCAGCAGTGTAAAAAGCATCCTTTATTTTTTCCAACTGCTCCGATGTGAATTTATCTTTTAAACTCTTTTTGTAGTCATTCCACGCTTCATCCTTAACTTTGTTGCTTTCAATAATATCTTTCATTGTTATAGCCATTGCTTCACCTTCTTTATAATCATTTCCTTTGTTGGGAAGATTCCTCCATATACCACTTCTGGTCTAGGAGTTTTTGGAAATTTCTTTCCATCACTTGTTATATTATTTTTGTCTGTTAAGATAATTTCATCATTCATAAATTACCTCTTCACTTATATAATGCACATTTTAGATTACGTTTTCCCCTGTGTTGAGAATTTTTTTTAATTTTTTCTTCAATGATACTTTTACCTATTATGAAAAACCAATATATTGCTAATGGTATGAGAATCAAAAGGATTTTCATTGTTACATTTTCCACAATCATAGATGCAATTAAACCACACTCCCATACAACCATGCTTATATAGAATCCATATGTAAAAAATTTCAATTTTCTCTTCATTCTAATACCTCTCATTCTTCCTGATTTTCTCTAACTTTTCCTTCTTCTGGTTTTTATATCGTACCTTTGCTCTCGGTTTGTATTTATTGCAATGCTGGCAGTAATGAGCGTGATCCGCTTTTCTACCCTTGGTACATAATCCTGCACATGCATAATATAAGCATGGTGTCTGTCTATCTGTTGCCATCTGCTGTGACCTCCTTATCTTCAATTTTAAAACTAATCGGCTATCCTATTAGGCATATTCTCCCATAAATAGTATTCTACTAACTTTACAGCTTCTCCACATTCCATCATTTTATCTGTAGCAGTTTCCCAATACCCCCGTTCATTCCAATAATTAGGTTTTTTATAAATATTATTATCGACCATATAGCGATATAATTTCTGGTGTAAATCATATAATATTGGATCAACACAAACTTCTGCATCATAAGACAACAATTCCCTCATTGTCCTATGTAAAATACTTTCCCCCTTTGCAACTTCCTTATTCCAGGAATCAGCTAACTTTTTTATACCTTCTTCAAGGTTTTCATATATCTCGCCATTATCACTTTTGTCAAAGAATGAGGTTTCATGTACAAACATTTTTTTTACAGAAAGACCACATTTTTTACACATTGCCTTTCCTGTTAAAGAGTTAATAAAACTCGAAAAGATTATCTTTGGTTTATATCCACAAGAACATGTATCAAATTTGCAGATACTATTTGCAGATACTGTAAAATCCAATGGAAGTTGTATAAACTTGTCATCTTCAAAATATTTCTTATTATCCATTGCAATCAGTATTATATTTGCGATGACAAAATAATCATAAAAAGGAGTATTTTTTGATATTGACCTGCCATTAGGATTTAAATAATTTTTTACTAGCATATGTATTGCATCTATATTTTCATTGCCTTTAATATAGTCAACATTTGCTGCAATCAATAAAAGTGCTGTATCACATGGTAACTCTATTTTATTTCCCTCCCTTTTTAGTTGATCTACCATATTACAAAAATTGTGAAAACATTTGTCTGAATATAATTTTGTAAATAATTCCTTATAATCCATCTTCAATACCGCCCTTTCATCACAAATATACTTTCGTATATACTCTCATAATCTTTCGTTGTCCTTCTGCGTAGGTTTTACAGTTCTGAATTATTTCTTGAACATCATTCATCTGCAAAAGACCAAAATCATCCGCTAGTGTTTCTAAATCCTTCTTCTCCCATTTATTCATAAACTTCTTAACAGATACTTTTTGAACTACATTGCGCTACCCTTTTCCGCATTGTTTGGTTGCTCCTTTCTTGTGATGTGTGTTGGTTGGTTTGTTAGTTTGTTGTAATGATACTGATTACATCTAAAAATCATTTTCCATATGCGATAAGCCATTTTTTGGCTTAATTCCTTATTTATGCCCTATATAGTAGGCTTTTTCAATGTCGCAAGTTAATACACTTATTAGTGTACGCATTTTCAATATTACTCACTACATAGGAATGATTCTCGATATTTGATAATTCCTACTATATAGGTAGGTTATCGTACTTCCTAAACAAATAGGTATAGGAAAATCAAGCGTTTTCGTTGTACACGATATAGTGTACGATAACCAATTTATTCATTCTTTTCCATTTCTGCGTTATACTCTGCTTCAATATCATCCATAATATCATGCAGATTTTCAATTTCTCCTTTTAACCAGTACAGATGATCGTTTGCAAGAATCGGTTTTCCTAACTGGTACTGTCTTTCAATCTTATCCATCATGTACTGAATACCAGCTTGAAAATCTACATTAAAAATCTGCTGTCTATCTTCTGTATTCTGCTCCTGTGATCCGTTCATCTTCTCCGCTTCCTTTTCCTTTGCTTCCTTCAATAATTCTAATAATGTCTTATCCATTCTCATACCTCCATTTTATGTATAAATTATTAGCAATACCGCAATGACACTTCCTATAACAATTTGCAGTATAGTTTGCTTTGTTATTGGTTTCGGTTCTCTGTTCACTCAACCTCTCCTTCCTTTTGTGTCCTACATATATACAATGCACATTTTGAAAATGATTTTCCCCACCCTATCAGAAAATTTATAATAATTCGCTTTTTTTCTTGATTTGCTCTAAGTTAGGGTTCAAATACTTCAATGTGGTTTTTATACTTGTATGTCCTGCTTGATTTGATACCTCATTGATGCTATATGCTCCACTCTCCAATGCGTTATAACAAAAGAAGTGTCTAAGCATATGAGGATGGATATGGTAGCCATCAACACTAAATTCATCAAATACTTTATTTATGGTGGACTGATTCAAAATCTTCCCTTTGCTGTTATGGAATAAATAATCTGATTCCACATTATCTGATCTCTGGTATTCCCTTATTGCCGAGATAACCTTAGAATTGATAATAACAGTTCTTTGTTTTTCGCCTTTTCCGTCTGCTACTCTAATCTGACTCGCAGCAGTGTTTACATCTACCTTTTTCAAATGCAATACTTCTGATATTCGTAAACCGGCATAAGCCATAATGGTAACAATGGCATAGTTCCGTTTTGCGGAACATCCTTCAGATTGCAACACTCTTTGTCTGAACTCTTCAACTTCCTTTTTCGTGATATTGGTAGGACTGATTATTTCTGCTTGTACCTTTATCAAGTCTGCTTTGCTTATTACAATGTTATCTGGTTGCATCAGCTCATTATATTTAATGAGTGCAGATAATTTTGCATTGATAGACTTTGCATTTAGATTCTGTCCTGTCCTCTTACAGATTTTCACGTTCTTCAAATAACTTTTGTATTCCAGAATATTTTCCCTATACAGCTTCTTAAATTCTACATCCCCGAAGCTGTCATTAAACCATCTGAAAAATTCCTTTACCGATGCAACATATATTTTGATTGTCTTTTCGGATTTTCCCTCTAAGTGCATCTTGTTTTTAAAATCCCTTATCAGTTCATCCATAAGCGCACACCTCCTAGAAATTTTATTGAATTATTATTTTGCATATTTTCAGAAATTTTATTGAAATTTCTTTTTGCTTCCTACTTACTAATGCACATTTTTTCAGTAATATTCCCCTTATATTGAAAAAATAATTGAGGTCATTTTTGCCTTATTCCTTGTATATATTCCGTGTGTCCGTTATACTATATATGGAAGGAGTTGATTTACATTTACATCGAGATTCAGAAGCCGAACCGCTTCAAAGATATGCTACATAAGATTCAGTCTAAACTGGAAGATATGTTATTTTCCATTCTACAACACACACCAGATAAATTCATTCCAAAATCCCTTATGCGTTGGTTTGAGAAATACACCAACAAACGACTTGCACAACTGAAAAGTGATGTGATCCGCAAACGATGGCAGACAATAGAACTTGAAAAGGCAGTTGATAATATCCACCAGAAGCAACCATAAAAATAAGAGGTCTTTCTTCTATACATAATATAGTAGATTTACCTCTTTTTTGTTTGAACGTCTGTTCCCTTTATGCTATACTGTTATTGTGTAATTGAAACGAAAGCAGGATGTGATTTTCCGAGTTATGCCCTCTAGTATTACGAAAGAGGGATGATGCCAATGAACACAATGGAAGTTCTTACGCTTTTATTAGTTGTTTTTGCGGCTCTATCTTACATAGATAACCATAACAACAAAAAGAAATAGCATCCCACCGTGATCAGCCCCCTGTCAAGTAGACAAGTAAAAAATCTAAAATAAGTTTATAAATATCCGCCACATTTGACTCAGTGTGGCGGATATTTATGTTATGAGACGTTTATGCACACCATTTTGCTTTGTATACTTCTATTCTTTTGTTCTCAGCAATCGGATATTGTGTCGGGGGTTCCGCTGATAATGCTTCGCTTCGTACTTCCAGTGGCGTTTTGCAATGGAATCTTTCCTGCGGTCTTTCTTCGGCATAAAACTTTATATATTTGTCGATTGCCGAACGTAAAGATACCTCGTCGGTTATCTTATACATACAATACATCTCTGATTTGATAATCCCCCACAATCCTTCAGTAGGACCATTATCAATGCAGTGTCCAACACGGGACATAGACTGCTCCATACCTTGTTCACGAAGCTTATTCTGAAATATTCTGCTCGTGTATTGAAATCCTCTGTCAGAATGAAAAATTGGTTTGGCATCTGGATTAGTTTTGAGAGCTTTATCGTATGTGTCAAACACTAACTTATTGTCATTTCTTCCGCTTATGACATACGCAACTGGAAATCGATCATATAGATCAATGATTACACTGAGATATAGTTTCCTGCCAGTCTCAGGAACCTTGAATTCCGTAACATCCGTAGCCCATTTCTCATTAGGTTTCGTTGCATTGAATTCCCTCTTCAGCTTATTTTCCGCTGTTGTCTCCGGTCTGGACGACTGGTATTTCTTCTTCTTTTTACGGATAATAGAATGGATTCCCAGCTTCTTCATGATTCTGTGAACCCTGTTCTTGCTGTAGCTGGTGTGATTGAAATGGTTGATCCAGCTTGTCATCCGCCTGTATCCCAAGATATGTCCGAACCGCTCGTCATACTCCTTTATCAGTTCTGCCAGTTTTGTGTTCTCGGATTCCTGCTCTGGAATTGTCCGGTGCAGCCATTTATAGTAAGCAGCGTGTGATATGCCCAATTGTTTGCACATCCAGTTGATACTCCATCGCTTTTTTTCGTAAAAATATTTTATTGCCTGATATTTTGATTCAAACCGTAGTTTTCCAAGCCTCACATCCCTTCGAATTCCTTCACTTTTTTTAACAGTTCCACCACCATATCTTTTTCTTCAAGCTGGCGCTTTAGTCGCAGGTTCTCCCGGCGCAGCCGCTCCAGTTCATCGACTTCATCATCCGTTTTGTGGTGTCCGCGTTTATCAGACAGACCATCTTCTCCAGCAGTATCATATTTTCTGACCCATGAATACACCTGGCTATAAGAAACATCATATAGAGAAGCTGTTCCTTTATAATCACGGTTATGGGTAATACAGTATTCAACGATTTCCTTACGTTCAGCTAACGTTGTCTTTCTTCGTGCTTCTGCCATATAGACCTCCCTCTTGGGATCATAATCCCTAAGTTCTCTATTGGCATTATACAACGAAATCCATTTTTGTAGTGTTGCATGTGCTGGAATTCCGTATCTGGCGCATAAATCGGTAACCGATCCTTCCCCGTTGATATACTTCCGAACCATTTCAATTTTAAATTCACTGGAATAGGAATGGTTAGCTGTAACAGAGCAGAGGGCTTCTATTCCACCATTTTGATATGCCAGTATCCAGTTTCTTATAGTTCGTGTACTTTTTATAGATAAATCAACCATAATTTCAGAGACAGAACGTATTCCATTCAGATAATCCTCAACAGCAGAAATTTTTTCTTCAACCGTACACTTGGGTTTTCTTCCCATAAAAATACCTCCAAAGTAGATTTTGGTTATTTACCTTGTCTACTTTAGAGGTATCATATCACCGTCCAAAGTGAATGCTATTTCATAGTTGCAACTGAGGGCAAATCGGAATCATATCCGATTCACTTTCTAAGTAGATTATACACTAGGGCATTTGAGAAATCAAGTGCCCTTTTTAATCGTCCTGTGATTCTGCTTGCTTCTTTGCGTTCCTTGCCTTTGTTGCTTCTGACTTCTTCTGTGCAGCCTTTTTTTCTTCCTCTGTCATATTTCGTTTTGATTTTCCTTTTTCATCTTCTGGATAATCAATAATATGTTCCTGTTTTTCTAACAGAAATTGAACAAATGGCTTTACATATGATGTAGTAGTTTCAATATCTTCATCTGATATTTCATTGTCTTTCATATATTCTTTATAGTCATTTATAATAGAATCTATGTCTTTATCTCTCAAAATCAGATTCATTTCCAGAGCATCCGCAATTTCCACTAATTCAAGGGAAGAAAATTTGTCTCTGCTCATTTTATTGCTTAAATTCTGCCTAGTAACATTTATTTCCTCTGCAAGCTCTATCTGAGATTTTCCCTTTGCTTCTAGTATATCCTTAATTACTGTCGTTGCTGACATATCGATCAAACCTTTCATTTTATGTTCACCTCCAATTATACTTAATTTCCCCTATTTTTTCAAGGTCAGCAAAATTCACTTGATGCACGATTGCAACAATCTATGTACAATTTTCCATTTTAACGAATGTGTTGTTTTCTTTTCTGTTTGATACATAAAAATTTCCGTTACCTTTTGGAACAAATCTACTGGTAATATTGAGCCTTTCATTTGATTGCACTGATAGCAACAAATCTGTAAATTTTCAACTTCATCCTCTCCATTTTGATTCAGTGGAATTATATGATCTAATGTAATCTCCGAAAAAAGCAGATGTTTCCCACATATCGCACATTTTCCTTTTGCGTTATCATACAAAAGTTTTCGTACATCCTGTGAATAGTGTTTTCTATTGTTTTTCTTCTTAACATATGTATCTTCTGTATCAAATAGATAATATCCTTTGCATTGTGCTGGTTTACCTAATATTTTTCGCATTGCCTTGTTTACATTATAAAATTGAGTTGCCTCGTTTATATCCTTTGTCTTTTTTACTTTTCCATTCTTTGTATTTTGTATATAATACTCTCCATTTGTGATTACTATAGCCATACTATCAACCTCTTTTCCATTGAGGACAGCCATATTTCAAGCTGTCCCCTATCCTTATAATTCCCTTTTATCTTTCATCTGGAAAACAAACTGTTGTCGCATTGTCTCCTGGTATTTCTGAGATTCGATTTGTAATAATCCAAATTCTGCCTTTTGAGGTATTGTAAGCACCCATAAGATACAAATCATCTGGATAATTCAAAGCATCCTCATTTGTCTGTTTATCTTCTGCGTCCATATCTCCCCAGTCTTTAACCGCATATCTCTGTAATGCAACTGTAACCTCAACTGCAAATTTCTGTTCCGTTGCCATAAGATTATTGATTGATCTTGTTGTTACTACCTGTCCTATATTGAAAAATTTTGATGTAATCATTTCGCTTTACCTCTCTTTCTCTTATATCAAACCAACCATACAAGCCATTTTATATAATGGATTCTTTGCAAGTTTCCGCATACGCTCCGCTTCCTGTTTGGCTTTGCGTTCAATTCTATCCATTCTATCCATAAATGCCATCTGATTATCAAGTTCTGTATATTCCAACATCTGCGTTGGTGTCAGTGCATTATATGGTGTTTTAAGACTTCTATCTATAATCTGGTTTCCGTCTGCTGTTGTGATGATTCTAAAATTAAACATATTGTTTTCCGTCCTTTCTATGCTTCCATTGCTTCTGTAACAATTCGCTTTACCTTGTCAAACTGTTTATATACTCGTTTCTGTTTGATTCCATGATTATCCGCTATTTCCTTTAGTGAATAACCTTCTACCTTGTCAGAAAATATTTTCTTTTGTTCTTCTGTCAATCCGTTTTCAATCTGCTTTATCATTTCCATAAATTCCATATTAGAGGCTGTTTCCATTGTGGAATGATTACAAATATCCATACCCATTGAATCTAAACTAATATCTGATCCAGCTTCTGTGCTTCTTTTTTGTGCTTTCTGTTTTCTAAAGTGAACAAATACCGCCTGTTTCATATACATATAGGAAACCGCTTCAAAACTGCATTTCGCTTGTAATTGCAGATCATTCAAATAATTTTCTACTGATAACAGGAAATCAAACACAACAATATCAAAAAATTCTTCTGCATCTAGTTTTGACTTCTTCAAAAAGTCCATGATTAGATGGTAATTCTCTTCTGAAAACTTACGTTCTTCCCTTGTCAATGGTCTTAATTGCTCTTTATTTTCCATGTGATCCTTCTTTCTATTGGTGGCAAGTGTGCCATTTCTGACACACCGCCCAACTTTGTCATTGATTAAATACCAAAAACCTCTTTGAAGATTTTTCTGAACTTCTCAATGTCGTTATCTAAACCCCAACTATACAAACCGTCATCATTACATCCGCCATACATCTTCAATGTAGTTCTTAAAATCTGCTTCAATGTATGTCCTTCAATCAGCATATCTAATTCAGTTTTTTTGATGTCATTCATCCATGCTTCACGCTCTGTACATTTTCTGTAAAACTCTCTGTATAATTCCTTTAAAATTACCTGTCTTTCAACATTTGTATATGGATCAATCAGACAAAATTCAAAATCTTTTTCTTCATAACCATTATCAAGTAATGAATCATAACTAAATAAACCTTTCTTCGGGCGATTTTTTTCTCTGTTCATATCTCGTAAATAATTACTTCTTGCACTGTCAAGTGTTCTGAAAAATATCTGCTCAAATTTAAGGCTCTGTAACCTCTCATATTCATGGTATTTTTTCACCGCATTCAGATATGGGATAATTAAAATGTCGTACCACTCTTCTGAAGCTAGCCTGTGTATTCTCATATAGCGATACATTAAATTGTGATGTTCTTCTGCGAAAACTCTTTCTTCTTCTGTTAATGGTCTAATTGAATAATTCTTGTTGTTAGCGTTCATAATGCTACCTCCTAAAATATGTATTTTGATTGATTGATTTTGTACGACTACTATTGAGCCGATAGGCAAGTTGTAATTGAATACCACGGCTTGACCGCTTGCCTGGATGGTATCGGGTGGATTGCTCCACCCTTTGTTATTAGTCGATTCTTAATACTGGGTAAGAACTTACTTTACTTACTTTTGCATAATCATCTTCACTAAGTAATTTTTTTACCTCTTCTTTGTTGACTGTCTCACGCTCACGCTTTGAAAGTGTAGCTTTGAAAACATTACCGATAAATCTACGAATAGGCTTACCCTTTTTATCTACCGCCTCACATCCTTCTGTTTCATTGAGGAACTCCATAACTTTTGAATTTAAAGCTGTAATATTGTCCTCTGCTTCTTCCTTGATTCTTTTTCACTCTTGAATCTGCTCCATAGCTTCATTCATTTCTTTAGTTGTCATACACATAATGACTACCTCCTTAAATATGTTTGATTGATTTTGTGTAGGTCTGTTTTGTTTGACCTTGTAACTGTATTGTACACTTGTTAGTGTGCAAAATCTATTGACAGAACACACAAATGTACACTTGTTAGTGTCGTTATTATTGTACAAATTCACTACTTAGTGTACATATTGCACAAGATTACTGTACACTCTTTAGTGAATTTGTATATTGATATTGTACACTTGTTAGTTTATTATAATGGTATCAAATCAATCAACACAATATTTTTAAGGAGGTTTTCATATGAGTATAAATGTATATGAAATGGTTACAAATCGAATAATAGAACAGTTAGAAAGTGGAGTTATCCCATGGGAAAAACCTTGGACATGCGTTAGAGATGGAGCATACAACAGAATAAGTAAAAAACCTTATTCAATATTAAATCAAATGCTTCTTTCTAAATCAGGCGAGTATGCTACATTTTCTCAATGGAAAAATTTAGGAGGTCATATCCGCAAGGGTGAAAAGTCAGAAATAATTGTATTTTGGAAGATATACCCTATTGAAGAAGTACAAGAGGATGGAACAAAGACAATTAAAAATATACCACTATTAAAATATATAAATGTGTTTCATATCTCACAAGTTGACGGAGTAGAACCATTGAAGAAAGAAGAACTTCACGACATAGAGCCAATAGAAAAGGCTGAAAAGGTTTTAACAGACTACTGGAATAGAGAAGATATAACAGTTGAACATATAAAAGGGAATAAGGCTTTTTATAGTCCTATGCTTGACATGATACAGTTACCATTGTTTGAACAGTTCAAACAGTCAGAAGAGTATTATAGTACAGCTTTTCATGAATCAGTACATAGCACAATGAAAGAAAGCAGATGTAACAGAGCAGAAGAAAGAAAAAATAAACTTGTGGCTTTCGGCTCTGAGGAATACAGTAAAGAAGAACTTGTGGCAGAAATTGGAAGTGCTAACCTTATGAACATAATAGGAATTGAAACAAAGAAAAGTTTCAGAAATTCAACCGCATACATACAAAGTTGGTTAAGAGTTTTAAGAAATGACAACAAGTTTATTGTATCAGCTTCAAGCAAGGCAGAAAAAGCAGTTGAATATATTTTGAATGAAGCATAACAAACAGAATACAGAAAGACATAATAAAAGGGTGTAACCGATGAAGCTACACCCTTATTTTTTATACTGTTTTATTGATATATTTTATTGTATTTAATTCCTACTTGGGAGTATCCTAAAGTTTGTGTAAACCTCCAAACTGATGTAAGATAAAATTAC
>OGML01001933.1_pt1 | contig 15815 bp, 18 predicted proteins | sample 1572951 | NCBI WGS metagenome assembly OGML01 (sample SAMEA2581883, study PRJEB24529) | metagenome | biome: Human gut stool | place: China | collected 2011 | reverse complement strand
GTTTTTTATATACAGAAAAATTTTTCTAAAAATTTTTCAATCCACCCGAACATCTCCCCAGTTTCATTTGGGAGATACACCGGAAGGGAAAAAAGGCAAAAGCCTTGGCATTCGGAACGGGAGGAGGTGAACTCGTATGGGGCAACCTTCGCCAAGATGTACCTGCTCTTTGATAGGAGTGAACGTGAGGAAATGTTGAAACATTACATTGAAGCAAAGGTATGGAGCGAGAAGATCTGACAAAATGTGTGGCAGTAACACAGGGCGATGAAGCATGTCCGTGATAATGATACTTTCGGATTGTAAGGAAATTTGCAGTCCGGTCAATTTGAATGACGGTGCAAGACCGATGTGGGCAGAGTAATGACCTGCCACCTGTATGGATTTTTTTGTTATCTGCTGATGAGAGATAGGAGCTGAGTTTCTATTTGTCATGGGCAGATAATGTGCTGCCTATTTTGAAGATATGGAGGTGTTCATAATAGATAACATAGAAGCAAAAATGAAGGGAAAGATGGTCCCGATTTGGGAAAAATATATGTTAACGGTCGATGAGGCTGTTCAATATTTTGGAATTGGTGAAAAGAAGATAAGGATGCTGATTTCTGAAAATACTGATACTGATTATTGTTTTACGGTGCAGGTTGGGAATAAATCGTTGATTAATCGGCATAAATTTGAAGAATTTCTTAATCAAACCACTTCCTTGTAGAAATGAAAAATAGAAAACTTTATCACTTTAAAGTGGTAAATGACGCCCTGGTATGATATAATATGGTTGTCGTGCTAGGGCTTCTTCGTAGAAAGGAGCAAAGACGTTTGAGTGAAAGAAATCGCAATCAGAAAAGACGTGATAAAAAAGGACGTATTTTACGAAACGGAGAAAGCCAGCGAGCGGATGGAAGATATGCATTTGTTTATACAGACTGCTTTGGAAAACAGAAATTTCTTTACAGTTGGAAGTTGGAATCGACAGATCCTCTTCCGGTAGGAAGAAGACCTTGCCAGTCACTTAGAGAAAAGGAAAAAGTCATATTAAGGGATATAAATGATGGCATTACTCCTTATGGTGATAATTTGACAGTTCTTGAGTTGGTAAAAAAGTATATTGCTCAGAAGACTGGGGTTCGCCATAATACAGCTGCGAATTATAATTTTGTTATCAACATTATTAAGAAAGAGGAATTTGGAGCATTAAGGATTGATAAGGTAAAACTATCAGATGCAAAAGCATGGTTGATTAAGCTTCAGGCAGATGGTAGGGGATACAGCACCATTCATTCAGTTCGTGGAGTGGTAAGACCTGCTTTTCAAATGGCTGTAGATGATGATTTGATTCGTAAAAATCCGTTCGAGTTTCAACTATGTACAGTAGTTGTAAACGATAGTGTAACAAGAGAAGCCATAACCAGAAAACAAGAAAGAAAGTTCTTGGAATTTATTAAGAATGATGAGCATTATAAACGATACTATGATGGTATGTTTATCCTCTTTAAGACCGGACTTCGTATTTCAGAGTTCTGCGGATTGACACTTTCCGATATTGATTTTGAAGAAAAACAAATCAGTGTAAATCATCAGCTTCAAAGAACCAGAGATATGAAGTATGTTATTGAAGATACCAAAACATCAAGTGGAACCAGAATCATTCCTATGACCGAAGAAGTGTATGAATGTTTTAAGCGTATTGTTGAAAATCGGAAAAAGCCCAAGAAGGAACCTGTGATTGATGGATATAAGGGATTTTTGTTTTTGGATAAGAAGGATATGCCGGAAGTTGCCTTACATTGGGAAAAGCATTTTGAGTGGGCATTGGCAAAACATAATCGAATCTATAAGGAACAATTACCAAAGATCACACCTCATGTTTGCAGACATACTTATTGCAGCAACATGGCAAAAAGCGGAATGAATCCCAAAACACTTCAATATTTAATGGGGCATTCTGATATAGGAGTTACCCTAAATACATATACGCATCTGGGAGCAGAGGATGCCAAGGAAGAACTTGGCAAATATGCTAAAATGGCTTAAAATTTAAAAATATTGATACAACTAAAAGACAACCTAAGTGGAAAAAGTCTTTAGTAAAATGAGAAAATTAAGCTGTTTTACTAAGATTTTTACTAAATTTGGATGACAAGATATACGAATTTATGCCACGATATGCGACGAAAACAAAGAAAATACTCTATCACAGCAAATCGTATAAAGTGGCGTAAAATCAAGGAAAATCAGCATTTTCAAGGAGTTTTTAAGGCATGATTAAAATATTATTTATCTGCCACGGCACTCAAGTTTTATGATAATGCATACTTTCGCAGACTGGGGCAGAGTACGGCATAATATGGCGGAAAGTATTGGAATTACTACGGTTTAGACTACTAAGGCTCATGGCTGGAAGTGGGATAAAGGCAAAGGTGTTGGGAGGATTCCTTAGTAGTAAGGAACTACTTGCAGGCAATGTAGTAGATTTTTTATTGATGGAAATGCGGAAAATTTATAAAAAGTATTGCATGTTTATTGAGGGTTGGATATACTAAATGCAACAGAGTTGCCCAGTGTTTTTTGACCATGGGGACCAAGTTGAGACTTGTGCTCAGCTTTTTTACTTTCTTACATTGAGTAGAGATTGTATGGATATAACATTGGCTTTCACTGAATACTTTGAAAAGTTAATGGTTTATGCAAAGACAATTGGTAAAAAAATCTAGTGATAATGAATTCAATGTAAATAAAATATAAATGTTAAAAGCCACAATTATTGGTATGATGTTTGCCAATATTGTGGCTTTTCTTGTTTTAACTCTTTTACAAGCGATGTTACTCATAGTCCGTAGACTTATAAGTAACATTGTGAGAAAATTTTAAAAGGAGGACAAGATGTATGATAACCGATAAAGTTGGAAATCGAATTAAGGAACTTCGTAAGATAGAAGGCATTAGTCAAGAAAAATTGGCATTTAAAGCAGAGTTGGATAGGACATATGTTGCGGGAGTTGAAAGTGGTAAAAGAAATCTTTCTATAAAAAGTTTGGAAAAGATTTTGAATGCACTAGATATTTCTTTTGAAGAATTTTTTGAAAACATGTAATGTTGACTATAAGTAACAATGATATTATAATTAAGGAGGCTACTATGGATGGCAGAGATGAAAGATTAATAGAGATTATTTTAAGATATAGAGAAGAGTTACAAAGAAAAATTAGGGAAAGAAAAGTTGAAATGGAATCGGATAATAACGAGCATTATATGTTATATAATGCACTAGGTTTTACTAGTGCAGAAGGATACCAAATTGATTTTCAACAAAATGTTGGTAGGTTTTTATATAAATATGCTGGCTCATTGATAGAGGAACTTGCAATAAAGTGTTTTAAATTGGCACATCCAGAGGTACAAGAGAAAGTTAAGTTGCCTAATACAATTGATCAAAGTCCTAAAACAGTTGAAATTGACTGTTTGATTGGAAATAGAGCTATTGAGTTGAAATGGAAAGATGCTACTACAGATGGAGACCATATAAAAAAAGAACACAAACGTGTTCGAATTATTCGTGAGGCTGGATATGTTCCCATTAGAATAATGTTTTTTGAACCTAATCGTGAGCAAGCTATTCGTATACAGGCAAGATTAAAAGACTTGTATAATGATTTGGGGGGTGAGTATTATTCTGGAGAAGAAGCTTGGGAGTATTTAAAAAATGATACAGGAATAGATTTAAAATCAATATTAGAAAGAAATGGAAAGTGATTAAATGGAATTTAATAACGCATATTGCGGAGACTGCTATGAATTGTTAGGACATATAGAATCGGAAACAATAGATGCAATCTATATGGATCCGCCTTTTTTTACACAAGAAACACAGACTTTATCTAATAAAGATGGTGTTGAGTATTCATTTGTGGATTCATGGAAAAACATGAATGAATATATTGAATATATTAAGGTGCGTCTGCAAGAATGTAAAAGAGTGTTGAAAAAAACAGGAAGTATATTTGTTCACTGTGACAGAAATGCATCGCATTATTTGAAAATAGTGTTAGATGAAATCTTTGGCGTTGCCAATTTTCAAAGTGAAATTATATGGTCATATAAAAGGTGGTCAAATTCTAAAAAGGGATTGTTGAATAATCATCAGAGCATTTTCTTTTATAGTAAAACTAAAGATTTTAAGTTTAACACAATGTATACGGATTATTCGGAAACAACAAATGTTGATCAGATTTTGCAAGACCGTATAAGAGACGAGAAAGGAAAATCAAAGTACAAGGTTGATGAGAAGGGGCATGCTGTAATGGGAAAGGCTAAGAAAGGTGTGCCGTTATCTGATGTATGGGAGATTCCGTATTTAAACCCAAAGGCAAAAGAAAGAGTGGGTTATCCAACACAAAAGCCAATTATTCTTCTGGAACAGATCATAAAGTTGGTTACTGATGAAAATGATGTAGTATTAGATCCTTTTATGGGATCAGGTACAACCTTAGTTGCAAGCAAATTATTGAATAGACAATATTTAGGTTTTGATATTAAAAATAATGCAGTTGACCTTACGTTCGAAAGATTGGAGAATATAATAAAAACGGATTCCTTCTTGCTTCAAAAAGGGAAAAAAGCATATCAGAATTTAGATGAAGAATGTATGACAATTATAAAAAGTATTGAAGCTGTGCCTGTACAGAGAAATAGTGGAATTGATGGTTTTTTAAAGGAACATATTGATGAAGGAACGGTAGCGATACGTATTCAGCGCCAAAATGAGACTTTATCAGAAACGGTTGGTAAATTGTTAAAAGCAACTAAAAAGAAAAAATGTTCATATATGGTTGTAATAAGAACACATTGTGATTACATAGATGTGTTTGATTATAATGATGTACCGAATAATTTATTAATTATTGATCGCTATGATTTGCAAATAAAGAAATTATCAGAGAAAATAAATCAAAATAGATGCAGAAAAACGGCTGTGTGTTAAAAGTTAAAAGTGCTATAGCTGACATATTCTAAGGTGGTGATATATTGAAAGATACAGAAATTGAATTAATATTGTCACAGTGGCAAACTTGTGTTGAAATGGCGAATTCCGTAAGTCAGCGTAGGGATGCCATGAATAACATATTTATAACCCTAAATTTAGCTATTGTGACGGCAGTTTCAGTTACGTGGGATTTGAAGACGCTTCTTATACTTGTAGCGGGAATTTCTACTTGTGTTATATGGCTACTCTTTATCAGAAACTATAAGGTTTTGAATACTGAAAAATTCAAAGTTATTAATGATATTGAAGATAAACTCCCAGTAAAACCATTCAATGAAGAGTGGAAAGGACTGACTGCAAACAAAAAGTATATGGATGGTACAAATCTTGAGAAGGCTTTACCATATGCTTTTATTGTTATATATGCTGTTGCGATGGTATTGATACTTGTATTAAAAATAAAAAAATAGGAAGGATGATGATTTTATGACTTACAATTTATTTATCAGCCACTCATGGGCTTACTCGGATGCGTATGAAAAACTTGTAAATATGCTAAATGCAAAACCATATTTTGATTATAAAAATTACTCGGTGCCTAAGAATGCCCCTATACATAATGCACCTTATGCATATCAACTTAAAGAAGCTATTAGAAAGCAAATGCAACCTGCGAGTTGCGTATTAATTATGGCCGGCGTATATTCTACATATAGCAAATGGATTAATATTGAAATTGAGCTTGCAAAAAGCATGAATAAGAAGATTATTGCTATTGAACCGTGGGGAGCAGAAAGAACGTCAAAAACTGTAAAAGATGCGGCTGATGTGATTGTTGGCTGGAATACTGATTCTATTGTTAATGCTATAAGGGGATAGAGGTAAGAAAAGCTTCATTGCAAAATCGGAATGATCTTCTTAAGAGATATACACGCCTGAAAAGTAGTGTGAAAAATAAAGTAAAAGGTAGATGCTGCAAAGTGGTGAATTTTGTTTTTGGATGAGAAGAATTGGCAGAGTTTCTAAAAGTCTTGCTATGATAAGTAGATCTGGAATGAAGAGAGAAATCTCAAGTACCATTTCTAACGTCTGAGGCAGGGGTATCCAAATCTCTACACCCTTTCTGCCTGAAGACCGATGGTCCCCTTCGTGCGAATTTTCGCAGAATTAAACAGGGGGGATACCCATAGAATCCATATTATATGAAAATTCCCATAGAATACCGCTTCTTTAGCCGATTTTGTTTTGCCGGATAGTACCGAAATACGCAGAAAAAACGTGTAAAAAACAGCATAAAAAGCACAGTTTTTTTGTGTACATTTTGGCAGAAATATAATTCGAATTGTCTTGCTATTCTGCGCCGTCAGAGTGATATATGTACTACCGAAAAAAGAAAGGCAGGTACATATTATGAGAAACGAAATCAGATTTACACTGGAATCAAAGCAAAGACCAAAATTGGCGCAGGAGATTGGCAAAATACTCGGAACAGCATCGCATTATGAGCGGGTGCCAAGCTGTGCATACGATATTGCAGGATATAGGCTGGACAAAGAGGGCGTGCTGCACATCCCAGAGGGAGCAGAATCGAAAATGGTGGAATACTTAATTCGGCAATTACGAGAGAATGGCTTTCAAGACGATGCGGAAGTAATCGAAGATGTTGCAGTGCAGCAGGATAAGCTGACAATAGCAGTTCCGAGAGAAATCTATACGGATACGGCATTGGAAAATTTACAGAAGATCATAGCAAATAAGCAGATACTTTTTCAACGTGCATTTCGGACGGACAGCACAGAAATTGGCATTACAAAGGAAAAAATAAATTTCACATGGTTTCCATACACAACGGATGTCGATGAGATCGCAGCCTATACGCAATTTATCTCAAGACTGTGTGATATGGCAAGAGATGCAAAAAGGGTATCATCAAAGCCGACCGAAACAGACAATGACAAGTACGCTTTCCGATGTTTCCTGCTCAGGCTTGGATTTATTGGGAAAGAATATAAGACAGCAAGGAAGATTTTGCTCAGAAATCTGACTGGAAATTCAGCATTTCGTTATGAGAAATAAGGATAAAATCACACTGGGGTGTCGGTGCGGACCGATGCCCTTTTTCTATGAAAAATCAGTTGGGGCAACTTGTGGCAGATAATTTAGGTTATTCTTATAGAGCCTATATAGAAAATAACCTATATTACTTGCCACATCTTGCCCCAATGTGAAAACAGCCGTGGTTACGCCCAGCGGTTATCATTTTCTTCCTGTATTTTCCTGTGATAAGCTGTGCGGGATTTTCTGCGGTTACGCTCTTTCTTGCATTCCGGGTTATCACAGTATTTTTGTCTGTTACCATTTTTGATGAATAGGCGGCCACAGCACTCACAGGTGGCAACACCAACCCGGTCTGCATAAGCAATCGGATAATCCGTAGGGATAGATACATATTGCGATAGGGCAAATCGGGCAGCATCAAACACAGAGTGAAAATCGGGCATGACTTTTAATTCTCCATTTTCATCTATTCCCAGCTTCATGGTTACTCCACTCATTTCATTTAGATAAGCGGATATTTTACCGAGATGTTTCTGCATAGGAAATGAATTAAAATCTGCAAATTCATTTGTCCATGTAATCTGTGCAAGTTCTGCAGAAACATCAAGCTGTTCCAGACATTTTTTGAACATAAGGACAACAAGAGTGTCACGGTACAGTTTTTCTAAATCATCTCTCATCTCTTTTACAGCGAAAGTAAAACTTCCAAGTATATTGGTAGACACATCCCAATATTCTGCATCTTTATCTATATCCCATTTATATTCAGCAATAACACCGGATGCGTAGTAAGGATGTGCGTACTGCTGACACCATGAAATGATATCATCGGCAGCTGTGTTGTCATCTTTCACACGGATGTTCTGATACAGATTGTTCAGGGAAAGCCAGAGTGCGTTTCCGTCCAAGCCATAGCCACGATTGAGCCGTGGCACATCTCCATCCCCCAGACAGGCAGTTATTATGATTTCTCCATCTTGTTCTGTTTTTTCATAATATTTGAAAGTTGCGGTCAGTCTTGCATCCGCACTCATTTTTCCTAAGCTGAAATCTTCGTTCATATTCTACCTCCATTCTTACCGATAGAACTTATTTCAAGTACGACTTCTTACCAATAGAAAATAGCTTTTGGTAACATTATAAAGTATACTGTGATAGAAAACAAGAGCAATTCATGTTTGATATGCAGAGAGGAGGATGGCTATGGATAAAGTCACGATGAGTGTACAGGAAATGGCGATGCAGATGGGAATCAGCCTGAGCAAAGCATATGCTCTGACCAGAGAGGCGGACTTCCCAATCGTCCGTGTCGGCAAGCGGGTATTGATTCCGGTTTCCGAATTTAAAGTGTGGTTATCGGCAAGAGCCACAGAAAAATGATGCACCGGGGAAAAAACGGGAAAGGAGGAGCACAGGATGTACGAGAAACTTCCAGAGCAGTTGAAAAAAGATGGATGGTTCTGTCTGTGGAAATATGAAAAAAGAAATGGACGCATGACCAAAGTGCCGTATCAGATCAATGGCAAAAGAGCGAGCAGTGCCGATAAAAAGACCTTTTCGGATTTTCGATTGGCAGTCAGTGCAATGGATGGGTATGACGGAATTGGAATGGGTGCATTTGATGATTTCTGTATGGTCGATATTGACCATTGTGTGTCTGGTGGAAGGCTGACACAGATGGCAGAGGACATCGTGGAGAAAATGGATTCCTATACAGAAATCAGTCCATCCGGCAGAGGAGTCCGCATTGTATGTAAGGCTTCTTACCTGTCTTATGATACGGCCAGATATTACATCAATAATCAGAAACTTGGTCTGGAAATCTATGCAGCAGGTGTGACGAGAAAATTCTGTACCCTGACAGGAAAGGTAATCCGGAATCGTGGTATTGAGGAACGGAGTGCTGAACTTGGCACAATACTGGAAACGTATATGCTTCGTCCGATTTCTAAGAAAAAGAACAGGACGCATGATGTTCCGGGAAGTTATCTTTCAGATGATTCGGTAGTTCGTCTGGCATCCGATTCCAGACAGGGCGAAAAATTCAAAGCTTTATGGAATGGCGAAATCTCGGATGAAAAGTCCCACAGTGATGCGGATATGGCACTTGCAAGTATTCTTGCATTCTGGTGTGGCGGTGATACAGAGCAGATGGACAGGCTGTTTAGAAAATCCGGATTGATGCGGAGCAAGTGGGATCGTGTGCAAAGTGGTTCAACCTACGGTGCATTAACACTGGAAAAAGCAGTAGCACATGCGTTGGATTTCTACAGACCGTATGCAAGGGCATCAGCAGAGAGTGATTTTGATGATATGCTGCAGAAGCTGCTAGAACTGAACGTGTCGGATAACAGCAGATACCCGTGGAACGACAACGGCTCAGGCAGATTATTTGCGGATGTGTATAAAGATATCGCAAGATATGTGCCGGAGAGAAAAAAGTGGTATGTGTATGACGGTACCCGTTGGATTCCAGACATTGGTGGACTGAAAACAATGGAGCTTGCAAAATCCCTTGCGGATAGTCTGGTCAGATATGCACTGACGATTACCGATGAACGCAGAAGAAAAGATTATCTGGAGTATTCTGCAAAATGGCAGAGCCGGAATTATCGCAATACTTATATCAGTGATGCTCAGAGCTTGTATCCGATTGCTATGTCTGAATTTGATCGCAACATTTATTACTTGAACTGCCAGAACGGAACACTGGATTTGCAGACCGGAGAATTTCATCCGCATACAGCACAGGACAAGCTGACCAAGATTGCCGGGGCAGCTTATGATCCCAATGCTGAGAACCCACGCTTCACCAGATTTGTTTCAGAAGTGATGAGTGGGGATATGGAGAAAGCAAGGTTCATGCAGAAAAGTCTTGGATATGGTCTGACGGGTGATACCCGCTATGAATGTATGTTTTTCTATTATGGAGCAACCACCAGAAATGGAAAAGGAACACTGATGGAAAGCACACTTCATGTGATGGGAGATTACGGTTTGACTGTCCGCCCGGAAACGATTGCTGCAAAGCCATCTGCTAACAGTCAGAATCCAACAGAGGATATTGCAAGGCTTGCCGGAGTACGGTTTGCCAATATTTCAGAGCCAAGGCGAGGCTTGGTACTGAATGAAGCACAGATAAAAAGTATGACGGGAAATGATACACTGAATGCCAGATTTCTGCATGAGAATAGTTTTGATTTCAAACCACAGTTCAAGTTGTATGTGAATACAAATTATCTTCCGGCTATTACAGATATGACTCTGTTTTCAAGTGGGCGCATTGTGATCATTCCGTTTGACAGACATTTTGAGGAATGGGAGCAGGAACAGAATCTGAAAGCGGAATTTTCCAAGCCGGAGGCAGCAAGTGCAATTTTAAACTGGCTGATTGAAGGATACACCCTCTTGCGGGAGGAAGGACTTGTACAACCCAAAGCAGTAAAAGCTGCAACCATGTCTTATCAGCATGACAGCGATAAGATGGAACTTTTCGTAGAGGAATTTCTGGAGGAGGAAAATGATGCGGAATGCAGGACTTCAGCCGTGTATCAGGCATACAGGAACTGGTGCAATGACAATGGATATTTTGCGGAGAACAGCCGGAATTTCAATCAGGCACTCCGTACAATCGGCTCGGTAGTCCGTAAACGTCCGAAGGATGGCGGAGAAAAGACCACACTTTTAACAGGTTATCGGCTCTTGTGCAGAGATTTTCTCTGCTGAGAAAAAGGAGGTACACATGGGGAAGCAGAAGACAGCACCGCCGATGCGGTTTGAACCATCGGATTTTTCAACAGATAAGTACAGATGCGTAAATGTCATCAATTTGAAGGATAGATGCCCTGTCATTATTATGGCAAGTGAATCCTGTGATCCACCCTATTATCGCGTGATGGACGGGGCATTGGAGATGTTTTATCTGTCTTATTCCGAAGCGGTGGATTACTGCAGACAAAGCGGTTATATGACACAAAAATAAGAAATTCAGGAGGTTTATTATGGTTAACAGCACAGCTTATTATAACGATTTTTGGAATGAAATGAGAGGAGTACAGGTGGTTACAGACAGCTTTTACAACAACCGTGAGAGTAAAACGAATGCGTACCATCTGCCAGAAGCATCAAATAGGAAATATATGGCAGCATTACAGAAAGAAAGCGTGGTCCGTCAGTTGGCAACCGTTGTGAATGCAACCAGAAGCGACAGCTACATCTATGCATTTGACTGTGAAGGTCGGGCAGAATGGGGAGATGTAAATGACGCAGAAGATATGAATAATGAGGGCGATTTCAAAAGATTTGATGTACAGGCATACAGACTGTCGGAACTTGTCAAATTGGGAACGGTGTTTACCTCTGATCAGTCCTTTGCTATTGAGGATTTTGTAATCGGGAAAATGGCACGTTGTTTCGGCACAAGCGAGGAGCAGACATTTATTAACGGAACAGGGGGAAATCAGCCGACAGGCATTCTGCATGCCACTGACGGGGCAGAAATTGGTGTGACCGCAGAGAGTGATTCTGCCATCAGCTATGATGAGATTATCAGACTGTATCTTTCCGTAGATAAGAAGTACCGTAAGCATGGCACATGGCTTATGAACGATGAAACGGCTCTTGCACTCCGTACCCTCAAAGATTCAGCCGGAAACTATCTGTGGAAGGAAAGTGATGAAACGATTTTCTCAAAACCTGTGCAGATTGTTGATTCCATGCCGTCTATCGGAAAGGGGCAGAAAGTAATCGCATTTGGAGATTTCAGCAATTACTGGCTTGTTCAGCGTTTTCCGCTGACTATCCGCACACTGAAAGAAAAGTTTGCCATGCGTGGACAGGTAGGATATCTGGGATGTGAGTATCTGGATGGAAAGCTGATCCGTAAGGATGCAGTCAAGGTACTTCAAATGGCAGCAGACTAAGCAGTTGGGTCTGTGGAAATACTGCAGCCCGTATGGAAGGAGGATTGCACATGGCAATAGAAAAACATGATACTACGGAAAATACACTTGTCCCTGTGAGTGAAAAGTACACATTGACAATCAAAGAAGCAGCATCGTATTTTAATATCGGGACAAAGAAAATGCGTAGACTGGCAGAAGATAACAGAGGAAGATTTGCGGTATTCAGCGGAAACAGGTATCTGATTATCCGCCCGCAGTTTGAAAAATTTATCAGTGCTTCTTCGGAGATATAATTCCGTTTGTCTGCCGAAAGTAGTTGATATTATCAGCGTTCAGAGTGATATATAGTATGACCTCGAAAACCTGTGAAAACAGCCACTTTCGGCAGAAAGGAAGTGTATTATGGCAAGACCAGATTTAGCAGAAAAGGATATATTGAACCCTTCGGAGGCAATCGACTATTTCGTTCTGAGCCGAAGAAAGTTTTATGATTTATTGAAAAATACGGATGGTGAGGATTTCTTGGCATACTACGGAGAACGCAAGCTGATTCTTCGTGTAGCCTTTGAAAGGTATCTGCGTAACCATCCAGAACTAAGGAGGCGGGTATAATGGCAAAGGCAGGAAGAGGACAGACAAGGCGGGATTCCAAACGCAGGGTTCTCAGACCGGGAGAAAGCGTAAGGGCAGATGGAAAATATCAGTATAAATACCATATTGATGGAAAACCACATTTTGTCTATAGCTGGAAATTGGAACCAACGGACAAACTGCCGAAGGGTAAAAAGCCATGCCTGTCACTCAGAGAATTAGAGAAGCAGGTCAATACAGATTTAGACTTACTTATAAATATCGTAGATGGACAGATGACAGTGTGCGAATTGGTAGAACGGTATCTGAAAACTAAAACAGGAGTAAGGCAGAGCACCAAGCAGGGATATGTTACAGTGCAGAGATCACTTGCAAAGGAATCCTTCGGGAAAAGACAATCCGAAGTGTGAAAACATCGGATGCCAAGTTGTTTCTTATCAAGCTACAACAGGAAGATGGAAAAAGCTACAGTTCCATTCATACAATCCGGGGAGTGCTACGACCAGCTTTTCAGATGGCTGTGGATGATGACATCCTTGTAAAGAATCCATTCGGATTCCAGCTTGCCGGAGTATTGGTAAATGATGCAGTGACAAGAGAGGCGATATCCAAAGACCAGATGCGAAAGTTCCTAAAGTTTGTGCATGACGATGTAGTGTATTGTAAATATTATGAAGTGGTGTACATACTCTTTCATACAGGAATGCGAATATCGGAATTTTGTGGTCTGACACTAAAGGATATTGATTTGGAGAAACGAACAGTGAATATTGACCATCAGTTGCAGAGAACATCAGATATGCGATATATCATAGAAACCACAAAGACGGATGCCGGAACAAGGGTACTGCCAATCACAGAGGATGTAGCAGAAATGTTTCAGGCAATCATCGAGGACAGGAATGCTCCTAAAGTGGAAAAAGCCATTGATGGCTACAGTGGATTCCTGTTTTACGATGACAATGGAATGCCCCTTGTGGCAATGCACTGGCAGCATCGATTCAATCACATGGTCGGCAGATACAATGACATTTATCGGGTGCAGATGCCAAACATCACGCCTCATGTGTGCCGACACACCTATTGTAGCAATATGGCAAAATCGGGAATGAATCCCAAGACATTACAGTATCTTATGGGGCATTCGGATATATCAGTCACGATGAATGTGTACACGCATATCGGATTTGATGATGCTGAGGAAGAACTGAAACGAATGGAAGAGTTCCGAAAGGCACAGGCAGAGATTGAGCAGAAGAAGGAGAAACCGATGTCGCAGAAGATGTTTAAGGTGATTTAATATAGATTATAGATGGTGCTCCGGCTTGGCTGGGGCGTTTTTTTTGTGGAAAAAAGTTGTTTCTGAGGATATAATATATTTTAGATTTTTGCAATAAAGGATGGGGTAGTAAAGTGGATGAACAGCTCATTAAAGAAAAAGAGTATCTGATGACAGTTTTTACGGATAAGCTGCCAAATGATAATCCGTTCATTATTCGGGTAGCTGAAGATAAGGAAATGTTTATAATATCACCAGGAGCAAATGTTTTCGGATCAGAGCTTAATAAGATATCACAATTCAGAGATTTATATAGCACAGTTTTGGATTTGAGAAATAAGATAGGATATTCTTTAGAAAAGGCTATCGAGTACGCATATAGTGATGAAGTAATGGAAAATTATAATACGCTTCATACTTCTGGCAATAATGAATGGTTAGCGTATTATTTTATTGAAAATGCAATGTTTCGAGTGGAGACTATGTGGGATATTTTGGCTCACATTTATAATATAAAATATGATTTAGGTGAACCTATACACAAAGTCTATCATAGGCGCATATTTTCGAATCAAGATAATTATAGAAAGAAATATTGGAATGGTAATCCGCCACAAGATGTTCAGGAAATTATTGACTATATTAATGAGGACGATGATACTGATGGAGAAATATGGAAAGGAAATTATTCATTTATAAATACATTGAGAAATAATATCACCACTTTACAACTTTTTCATAAAAAAATATCGCACAGGGCTTTCTGATGTATAATGAATTTGCTGAAAACATTACAAAGGAAAGTGACCCTGTACGACAAAAGCATTATACAACGAAAAAACACTGATTGGTAGACTTCATCAATATTTTTTGATTTATTTTGAAACTTTTTCTGTTCCGACAGCAGATACCTTATTTCTGCTGATATTATCCATATTGACCTTAGAATCCGCACATTCTATCCGGTTTCTGTATCAGCATTTTTTATCCGGAATAACGGAGAAATCACTGAATGTATTTTATTATGCATGTTCCTATGCAAAGGTTGATTATTCCAGATTTATGAATACTACTGTCAGGATTGCTTTGAAGCTGGTACCAGATTCACTGCAGACGCAGCCTGTGTTTCTGTGTGTGGATGATACGATGGTATCTAAATTTGGCACAAAATTTGAAAATGTTTCAAAACTGTTTGACCATGCCGCACACAACGGTTCCAACTATCTGAATGGACACTGCTTTGTGAGTGTCATGCTCTGCATACCTGTCTGGAATAGGGATAAAGTTTCTTATCTTTCCGTTCCTCTTGGTTATCGTATGTGGCAGAAAAAAGAGTCTAAACTGGAACTGGCAACCTCCATGATCCGGCAGGTTATGCCTGAATTTCACAGCAAAGATCATGTCGTCATCCTTTGTGACAGTTGGTATACAAAACAGAATCTGGTATCCATCGTTGATGAATATCCGAATCTGGATCTGATTGGCAATGCAAGGATTGATTCTGTCATGTATGATCTTGCACCTGCACAGACCGGTCATCGGGGACGTCCTGCCAAACATGGAAAACGTCTTTCTGTTGAAACAGATTTTACGTTTTCCAATGAAAAGATCGGTGATTATTATACCGGTGTCCGCCGGGTTCTCGCTAAGATCTGCGGCAACAGGGAAATCCTTGCCTATGTCACTGCCACAGAAAAAGAACATGGTACAAAACGACTGTTTTTTAGTACCATTTTCCCGGAAGATCTGCAGATTTTCTGTGCATGGCAGGAAAAAGCACCATTGAACCAGACCGGAAGTGACTGTATGAAATACATTCCACTGTTGCTATATTCGTTTCGCTGGAATATTGAAACAAGCTATTATGAACAGAAAACGTTCTGGTCTTTTTGCAACTATATGGTGCGAAGCTGCAAAGGGATTGAAATGCTGGTTAATCTGATCAACATCAGTTACTGTGCCATGAAGATTCTGCCCTATCAGAACGAACATTTTTCTG
>OGML01001923.1_pt1 | contig 15889 bp, 11 predicted proteins | sample 1572951 | NCBI WGS metagenome assembly OGML01 (sample SAMEA2581883, study PRJEB24529) | metagenome | biome: Human gut stool | place: China | collected 2011 | reverse complement strand
ACAGATGACATATCTCATGTTCATTCATGATTTAGATGTATCGGATAATGTGCATGCCAAAGAAAGTGCTATGCTAGGTCTTCCTTACGAAAGTGTATTTGCTGAGGAAGTGAAAATCGGTGAGAGAACGATTGATGGAACACAGCTTAAGTGGTCTGTTTTCAGAGACTATCCGGCTGACAGAATGTATTCTGTAGTGCAGGAAATGGTATTCCCGTTTATTAAGAATCTGCATGCGAATAAAGAAAGCGCGTTTTCCAAATATATGGATGATGCAATTTTCAAACTTCCTACACCTTTAATGCTTTCCAAAGTTGTAGATGCAATGGATGATTTGTATACACAGATGGCAAAGCTGAATGCTTCCGATGCAAGAGGCGATGTGTATGAATATCTTCTTTCAAAACTTGCAACAGCAGGCGTAAATGGTCAGTTTAGAACTCCTCGTCACATTATTAAGATGATGGTAGAACTCATGGAGCCTAAGGCGGATGATATCATCTGTGATCCGAGCTGCGGTACAGCCGGTTTCCTTGTAGAAGCAGGGGAGTATCTGTGGGCAAATAAGAAGGAAGAAATCTTCTACGACAAGCAGAAAAAGGATCATTTTATGAATCACATGTTCCATGGCTATGATATGGATAGAACAATGCTTCGTATTGGTGCCATGAACATGATGAATCATAGAGTAGAAAGTCCTTTTATTGAATACAGAGACAGTTTGTCGGATCAGAATCCGGATAAAGATAAATATTCACTGATTCTTGCAAATCCACCTTTCAAGGGAAGTCTTGATGCAGATATTGTATCCGCAGATTTGTTAAAGGTGTGTAAGACAAAGAAAACAGAACTTCTTTTCTTAGCATTATTTGTTCGTATGCTTAAAGTTGGTGGCAGATGCGCCTGTATCGTTCCTGACGGAGTATTATTTGGTTCTTCTAAGGCACACAAGGATATTCGAAAAGAAATCGTAGAAAATCAGAGATTGGAAGCTGTGATCTCCATGCCATCCGGTGTGTTCAAACCATATGCGGGAGTATCGACAGCTATCTTGATTTTTACAAAGACAGAGCATGGCGGAACCGACAATATATGGTTCTATGATATGCAGGCAGATGGACTCAGTCTGGATGATAAGCGTTCTCCAATTGTTGACAATGATATTCCGGATATTATTGAAAGATTCCGTAATCGTGATGCTGAAGTAGACAGAAAACGTACAGATAAGTCATTTATGGTCCCGAAGCAGGAAATCGTTGATAATGCTTATGATCTCAGTATCAATAAATACAAAGAAGTCGAGTATGTGCCGGTAGAGTATCCACCGACATCAGAGATTATGGCTAATATCCGTGAGATTGAGTTGGAGATTGGCAATGAGATGGAAGAGTTGGGAAGATTGTTAGGAGAGTAATATTATGGCAAAAGTAAGTAAACGAGGGGGCTTTTCGGATAGAAATAAAATTAAACCGGAAAACACAGAAATTCAATTGAAAGATTTTGATAAGAGGACTAGAGTTCAGTTACAAAATATGATTAGTCAGCTATATAATGATGTATATGGTGATGCTTATTATGGAAAAGAATACATACAGGAATTTTTTAGATATGTTATAGGAGACATTTATTCTGAGCCTATAGATACTAGACTGACTTATTATGATGATACAGTATTTCGAATGATTAATAAGACTATACAAGAAGATGATTATGATGATGTTTTAACATTGATAGAAGCTATTATTCAGTATTGGGACTTATATTTAAGGGATATAAGAGAATATGATTATTATGATAGGTACAACAATGCCTATCGAAGTAGATCCATCTATGAAGGTGCTAATTTGTATCTGAAACGAGAGTATGTAGGATACAGATTTATAAATGAGCAACTTACTCCAATAAGTGATGAGTATGAGGTAGATGCAATAGAACAGGCATTGAATAATCCTTATTCGTCGGTATATGAGCATTTGTCTAAGGCTAATAAATTGCTTGCAGATAGAGTATCTCCTGATTATGAGAATTCCATCAAAGAAAGTATTAGTGCTGTTGAAGCATTATGCGAAGTACTTACTGGAATAACTGGAAAAGAGGCTTCATTGGGAAAGTTGTTGAAAAAACTAGAAGATAATGGTGTAGTAATCCATGCAGGATTGAAAGCGGCTTTTAATATGTTATATGGATATACATCCGATGCTAATGGTATAAGACATGCTGGAAATATCGGCGGTCCTTCTTCAACATTTGAGGAGGCTAAGTTTATGTTAGTGTCGTGTAGCGCTTTTGTAAATTATTTGATTGCAGTTAATGCAAATTGATAGGACAGAGAGGAAATACAAATTCGGATTTGTAGGGCTACGAGCAGTGCATGGACAAGATGAAAACAGATGCTGGGAGCTTGCTCACAAGCAGATGATTTTCAGATTAGACATATAGTGCGACAGCAGAACATGAGCATGAAGCGTAGCGGAATGCGAATGGGCACTGCGAGTAGCCTATAGGGCTGATTGAAAAACAGAATATATGTTTGACACAGATGCGGTTAAATGCTATTATAATAACAAAGAAGGTGCTACCGATAGACGGTTAGCCCTGATACATGTGATTAAAAATAACCGCCAAGTTTTGTCAGGACAGGGCGGTTATTTTTGTGTCCTATTATTGCTCTTAGATCCAATGGAATAACCAAGAGCAAAGCAAGTAATACACAAGCTGATAATGGCTATAAAAAGTTCCGTTGTAAGCATAAGCACAAACCTCCTCAAAAGATTTCCAAAAGTGGATTTCTATGTAAACACAGGCTATAACTCCTGTGGAGAAGGCTAACCGCCTACCGAGTAGGGTAGCACCAAATTTATTATATCAAACATATGTTCTAGAAACAAGCCGATAATAATAAAAATAAGGAAAGATTTGTAGGGATGATGTAGATGGAATATGTGATGTTAAAAGATGTCTGTGCTATAAATATGGGGCAGTCACCTGATTCGGATAGTTATAATGATAATGGAGAAGGAGTTCCTTTTTTTCAAGGAAATGCTGATTTTGGAGAAAGATATCCAGTTACAAGAAAGTGGTGTTCGGCTCCGACTAAAATGGCGTTTTCTGAAGATATATTAATTTCTGTTAGAGCACCTATTGGTGCAGTGAATTATGCAAGGGAAGAGTGCTGTATAGGGCGTGGACTTGCGGCGTTGACTCCGGATAAAACAAAGGTTTCTTCAGAGTTTATATTTTGGTTGTTAAAAGGTAAGAACGATGAACTAAATAGTAAAGGAACAGGAAGTACATTCAAGGCTATCGGAAGAAAGGTTCTTGAAGAAACAAAGGTTCCTAATATCCCATTAGAAAAGCAACTTGAATGTTCAGAAATACTTGAGAAAGTATATGCGGTTATCCAACATAGAAAGTCAGAAATTCAGATGATGGATGATCTCATCAAAGCCCGATTTGTCGAGATGTTTGGTGATCCGGTTTCAAACTCCTATGGGTTATCAGAAGCTACATTACCTAAATTGGGAGAATTTGGTCGTGGTGTATCAAAACATAGACCTAGAAATGATCCAAGACTGTTAGATGGTCAATATCCATTGATCCAGACTGGTGATATTGCGAATGCTGGCTTATATATTACATCGTATAATAGCACATATTCAGAACTTGGATTACAGCAAAGTAAGATGTGGAACAAAGGGACACTTTGTATCACCATTGCAGCTAATATTGCAAAGACGGCAATCTTGGAATTTGATGCATGCTTTCCTGATAGTGTTGTTGGATTTGTTGCTAATGAAAGGACTAATAATATATTTATTCATTATTGGTTTTCTTTTTTTCAAGAAATGTTAGAATCTCAGGCACCTGAGTCGGCTCAAAAAAATATTAATTTGAAAATTCTTAGTGAATTAAAGGTAATTGTACCAGAAAAAGAAATGCAGGATGAGTTCTCTGACTTCGTCCGCCAGATAGACAAATCAAAAGTTGCGATTCAGAAAGCATTGGATGAAACCCAATTATTGTTTGATTCACTGATGCAACAATATTTTGGATAAGATATTTCTAAATTAGTCTCAAAGGAGGAAGAATATGGCATTGATGACAGTATATCATGGCGGGTATCAAGCAGTTGAAAAGCCAGAGATACGAGTGAATAAGAATACAAAAGATTTCGGAACTGGTTTTTATTGCACTGTTATAAAGGAACAGGCACAGAGATGGGCGAGACGTTACGATACAAAAATTGTATCTATATATGATGTGAGGATTCCATCAGGCTTAAAAGTTTTGGAATTTAAAGAGATGACAGAGGAATGGTTGGATTTTATTGTCGCATGCAGAAGTGGACAACCTCATGATTATGATATTGTGATTGGAGCTATGGCTGACGATCAGATATATACTTATGTATCCGATTATATAGACGGAACTATTACCAGAGAACAGTTTTGGGTCTTGGCAAAGTTTAAATATCCAACGCATCAGATTGTTTTTTGCACGGATGAAGCATTAAAGTGTTTGACTTATAGAGGCTATGAGGAGGTACGTTAGTGGTTGGGCAAGGAAGAGAATCTCAAAAAGATAACGATTTATTTTTTACATGTAGTTTGATTGAATACATCTCTCGCAAGACTAAAAATATTCGTGCCGATGTAGTGAATACGCTTGGAAAGGATAGAATCAGTAAGATTTATGATCTTGCGGATGTATATCATTGCGACAATATCGACAGTGTTAGCGACTATTTTATTAAAGAGGCAAATATTTGCTCTGGAGAATATGACAATGTAGCGGATTGCGGTTATGCAGTGCCTTCGCATTGGGATATAGGAAAGGTATATAAGCGCCTTATAAAAATGGTCGCAGAGGATGAAAAAATTGAGTATGTTGATGCAGTGATAGAGGTGTACAATTCATTTATCAGTTCAAAAATAGATGATTATAATAGCAGCGTCTATTATGAAAATCCGAACTATATTTTTGAATGTTATAAAGAAAAGAAAATGTTATAGAAGAAAAATGGTTGAAGGATGCTGGTATTCATAGGAGGTACCAGCATGGAAGAAAAAATAGTTAAAGTTTTAAATGTTATGTCTGAATATTTATCAATTGCTCAGATGAAAAAATTGCAAGAAGTTATTCTACAGACATTCGCAGAAAATGAAGTAGAGAAATCAGAAATCCCCAATGATAAGTTTTTGGAGATGTTTCTTGATGCAAAAAGCATTGAAGGATGTTCGGAGAGAACAATTAAGTACTATCGAGAAACCGTAAGACATTTGTTAGTACATACACAAACAGAAGTCCGTAAAATTACGACAGAAGAAATTCGTGAATACTTGTCGAATTATCAAAAACTGAATAACTGTTCCAATGTCACAATTGATAATGTCAGAAGAAATATATCGAGTTTCTTTTCGTGGCTTGAGGAAGAAGATTATATTCTAAAAAGCCCAATGCGCAGGATACATAAGATAAAAACCAAAACAGTCGTAAAAAGCGTAATATCTGATGAAGGAATAGAAAAGCTCCGTGATAATTGTATAGAAAAAAGGGATTTGGCGATTATAGATCTTTTGTATTCAACGGGAATAAGAGTTGGCGAGTTAGTAAATTTGAATATAGACGATATTGACTTGGAAGGTCGAGAATGTATTGTTTATGGAAAAGGTGATAAAGAACGTCGTGTATATTTTGATGCGAAAGCAAAGGTACATTTAAAGGAATATATTGATAATAGAACTGATGACAATGAGGCTTTGTTTGTCACATTAGATGCACCACATGACCGACTCAAAATAAGTGGGGTGGAAATAAGGTTGCGAAAGCTCGGTAGAAAGCTTGCACTTGAAAGAATCCATCCACATAAATTTAGAAGGTCAATGGCTACAAGAGCTATTGATAAGGGAATGCCAATTGAACAGGTGCAAAAAATACTCGGACATTCTCAAATTGATACTACAATGAAGTATGCTATGGTTAATCAGAATAATGTCAAAACTGCTCATCAGAAATATCTTGCTTAGAAAAGGTCAATTCGGATTTGTAGGGCTACGAGCAGTGCATGGACAAGATGAAAACAGATGCTGGGAGCTTGCTCACAAGCAGATGATTTTCAGATTAGACATATAGTGCGACAGCAGAACATGAGCATGAAGCGTAGCGGAATGCGAATGGGCACTGCGAGTAGCCTATAGGGCTGATTGAAAAACAGAATATATGTTTGACACAGATGCGGTTAAATGCTATTATAATAACAAAGAAGGTGCTACCGATAGACGGTTAGCCCTGATACATGTGATTAAAAATAACCGCCAAGTTTTGTCAGGACAGGGCGGTTATTTTTGTGTCCTATTATTGCTCTTAGATCCAATGGAATAACCAAGAGCAAAGCAAGTAATACACAAGCTGATAATGGCTATAAAAAGTTCCGTTGTAAGCATAAGCACAAACCTCCTCAAAAGATTTCCAAAAGTGGATTTCTATGTAAACACAGGCTATAACTCCTGTGGAGAAGGCTAACCGCCTACCGAGTAGGGTAGCATCAAATATATTATAACAAACATATGTTCTGAAAACAAGCCTGCAATAAAGAAAGATTTGTAGGGATGATGTAGATGAAGACATTTGATGAGCTATTTGTAGATAAGACCAGATATTGTGTCAAGGTTCAGACATCTGAATATAAAGAGTCTGGATCATACATTATAATAGATCAAGGACAATCTAAAATTGCAGGATATACTGATCGAGAGACTGGTTTATTTAAAGAAGTTCCTGTGATTATATTTGGTGACCACACAAGAGTGATTAAGTATGTGGATCAGCCATTTTATCTTGGAGCAGACGGTGTAAAAGTTTTACGTAGTAAAGATGAAAATGCTAACTATAAGTATTTGTATTATGCATTAAAGAATGTCATAATTCCGGATACTGGATATAACAGACATTATAAGTGGTTGAAAGAAATTCAGATAGAGTATCCAGATAGTAATAAACAAGCCCAAATAGTAAATATTCTTGACAAAGTTTTAGATGTGATTAGTAAGAGAAAAGAAGAATTGAAAGAATTAGACAATCTCATTAAAGCCCGATTTGTCGAGATGTTTGGTAATCCTGTCAATAATGAAAAAGGGTTTGTAAAAGCTCCGATGGGGGATTATATGACTCTGTTAACGGATTTCAGTTCAAATGGTAGCTATAAAACCCTAGATAGCGGAGTAACTATGTATGATGAGCCTAATTATGCTTGGATGGTTAGAACCACAGATTTGGAGTCAGGGGATATGACATCAATTAAGTATATTGATGAGAATGCTTATGAATTGTTGGCAAAGTCAAAAATTTATGGTGGTGAAATCATCATGAATAAGATTGGTAGCGCAGGTAAAATATATCTGATGCCACAAATTGATATGCCAGCATCACTTGGAAGAAATGCGTTTATGTTTAGATATGATGATCGCATAAATGTTAAGTTTCTTTATCATCTTCTTACTTCTGAATATGGACAGAGAGAAATACAGCAGTATGTAAGAGGTGCAGTAACTAAGACTATTACAAAGAATGATGCTAGAGCAGTGTTAATAATGGTACCACCAATTGAGCTTCAGAATGAGTTTGAAGCATTTGTAAACCAAGTCGACAAATCAAAATTTATAGTAATTGAGGGGAAAAATTATGAAAAACATATTTGAAATTATTAAGAAAGTTTTATTGAGTGAAAGGTTATATAAAATTATATTAGACGTTTCTATTGTTTTATTATCTATACTGTCAATTCTTATGTTATTTGTTAAGAATAGTATATGGACGAAGATAATTGTGATTGGATATTTGCTATCGGCAATGATAATTATTATATTTATAAGAATACCAAGTATTTCAACAGAAATGGGGTTTAAGAAAACATCTATATGGTCATTCCTTACGTGGAATATATGTTATTCAGTTATTATTGGTATTATTACAGGATGCATTATTGGTAAACTAAAGAAGATAGATGTTATACAAAGTAGTATCGTTGCAACATCAGTGGTAACGATTATTATTGCTATGCTGTGGTTTATATATCAAATTTGGATTAAAACAGATAATATAGATATAGATAATATTATGGCTAAATTGGACTTATATTCAAGTATAATGGTAGCAGCATTAACATTGTTAAGTTTAGCTTTAGATTATAGTTCGGTAAAGGTTCCATTTCTGATTATTTTTTTTATTTATTTAGTAATTCAAATTATGATTAAGATAAGAATATGTAAAATTAAAACAAAGCATTAGCAGTACGAAAGGAAGTTTCCAACATGACGAACTTTGATTTTTTGAAACAAGAACCAAAATTCAATAGTTTCTCAGATGTGGCGATTGCAGCAGAGAAAGTCCTTAAGATTGACATGGAATCCAGTGTGATTAACTGCCGCCGGGCAATGGAGTTTGCCATCAAGTGGATGTATTCTGTAGACAAGTCATTGGAGATGCCATATCAGGACAAGCTTGTAAGTCTTATGGGTACAGAGGACTTTCATGATCTTGTAGATGATACTTTGTGGAAACGACTGGATTTGATTCGAAAGATTGGGAATAGAGCTGCGCATAATGGTAGAAAAATCACAGAGGATGAGGCAATTCTTTGTTTACAGAATTTGTTTATCTTTATGGATTATCTATCCTATTGCTATTCTGATTTTTACGAAGAGAGACAGTATAATGTAAATCTGTTGAAGGAAACAGATAAAGAACCGCTGGTGGTTAAATCTTCGGATGCTGATGTGGATTTAAAGGCGTTAATTGCTGAGAACAAAGCGCTTAAGGAGGAATTGACCGCCAAACGTGAGGAGCAGCAGCAGACCTATGTTCCAAAGCCGATAGATTTGTCCGAGTACAAGACAAGGAAAATCTATATTGATTCGATGTTGCTAGATGCCGGTTGGACAGAAGGAAAAGACTGGATCAATGAAGTGGAACTTCCGGGCATGCCAAATAAGTCGGAAGTGGGTTTCGCAGATTATGTCCTTTATGATGACAGTCATAAACCGCTTGCGGTAATAGAAGCGAAGAGAACTTGTGTGGATGTTGCAAGGGGCAGACAACAAGCGAAACTCTATGCTGATTTATTAGAAACGGAGTACAAGAGAAGACCGGTGGTTTTTCTTACCAATGGTTTTGAAACGAGAATCATAGATAATCAGTATCCTGAAAGAAAAGTTGCGACTATTTATTCTAAAAGGGATTTGGAGAAGCTTTTTAATCTTCAGACAATGAAGACAAGCCTGAAACATATTTCTGTAGATAAGAATATCGCAGGTCGTTATTATCAGGAAGGGGCAATCAAGGCGGTATGTGATGCGTTTGATAATCGTAACCGCAGAAAAGCGCTTCTTGTAATGGCTACCGGTTCGGGAAAAACAAGAACGGTCATTGCATTATGTAAAGTTCTTTTGGATGCCGGATGGATTAAAAATATATTGTTCCTTGCGGATCGTAATTCGTTGGTTACACAGGCAAAAAGAAACTTTGTAAATCTTTTGCCTGATTTGTCATGCTCTAATCTTGTGGAAGAGAAAGATAATTACATGGCACACTGCATTTTTTCTACCTATCAGACGATGATGAACTGCATTGATTCCGTTAAAGACGAAAATGGAAAGCTATTTACCTGTGGACATTTTGACCTTGTAATCTGTGATGAAGCGCATAGATCTATTTATAACAAGTATCGAGATATATTTAATTATTTCGATGCGCCGCTGGTAGGTCTTACGGCAACGCCGAAGGATGAGATTGATAAGAATACATACGGAATATTTGATTTGGAAAATGGTGTGCCTACATATGGATATGAGCTTGCACAGGCTGTAAAGGATGGCTATCTTGTAGACTTTGTAACTGTTGAAACAAAGTTGAAATTCATTGAAGAAGGTATCGCCTATGATGAGTTGTCGGATGAGGACAAGGCAGCTTATGAAGAAACTTTTGAATTTGAAGATGGTAAATTGCCGGAGCGGATTGATTCGTCTGCTTTAAACCGATGGATATTTAACGAGGATACCATTAAGCAGGTGCTTTATGTTCTTATGCGGGACGGACTTAAGGTGGATTATGGTCAGAAAATCGGTAAGACAATTATCTTCGCCAAGAATCATGATCATGCGGAGAAAATTTTGGAAGTGTTCAATAAGCAGTATCCGGAACTTAGCAAGAATGGACAGCCTTTTGCAAAAGTAATTGATAATTATATGACCTATGCGCAGAGTGCAATTGACGAGTTTTCAGATCCTAAGAAAATGCCACAGATTGCGATCTCTGTAGATATGCTGGATACAGGAATTGATGTCCCGGAAGTATTGAACCTTGTGTTTTTCAAGAAGGTTATGAGTAAAGCAAAGTTCTGGCAGATGATTGGTCGTGGTACCCGACTCTGTCCGAAACTTATGGATGGAGAAGATAAAGACAAGTTCTACATCTTTGATTTTTGCGGAAATTTTGAATTTTTCCGCATGAACCAGGGAAGACCGACAGCGAATATGATTGCTTTGCAGGGGGCGGTCTTCTCACTTGAATTTGAAATTGCATATAAGCTTCAGAGTATTGAATATCAGATCGACAGATTGATTGCATATAGAAACAGGCTTGTTGAGATGATGACTGGCAAGGTGCAGGAACTGAACCGTGAAAACTTTGCAGTAAGACAGCACCTGAAGTATGTAGATACTTATTCTGTTAAACAAAATTATCAATCTATCACATTTGAAGATACATTGATGGTTCGTGAAGAATTAGCACCGCTTATTATGCCCGATGGTGACGAAGCAAGCGCGGTCCGTTTCGATGCTTTGATGTATGGAATGGAATTGGCTTATCTTTCCGGGAAGGGGTATGGAAGACATAGAAGTGATCTTTTCAAAAAGGTTGAAGGGATTGCAAGCGTAGCAAATATTCCTGAGATTCAGGTGCAGTCAGAACTTATAAATAAGATTCTTCATACAAATTATGTAGATGATGCCGGAATTGATGAATTTGAGTATATCAGGGTAAGCCTTCGTAATCTTATGAAATATTTGCCTAAGAACAATACTATAAAATACGATACAAATTTTACAGATGAAATTCTGTCTACAGAGTGGAATGAGTCTGAACTTGAAAATGATGAATTGAAAAATTATAAGGCAAAGGCAGAGTTTTATGTCCGTCAGCATCAGGACAATATTGCAATCGCGAAACTTAAAACAAATCAGCCACTTACAGAGGTAGATATAGAAAACCTGGAGCAAATACTTTGGAAAGAAGTTGGCTCGAAGGATGACTATGAAAAAGAATATGGTCATAAGCCATTGGGCGAGTTTGTACGTGAGATTGTAGGGCTTGATATGAATGCAGCAAAAGAAGCCTTTTCAGAGTTCCTAAATGACACAAACCTCGATAGCAGACAGATTTATTTTGTGAATCAGATCGTTGAGTATATCGTGCATAACGGTATGCTGAAAGATTTGTCGGTACTTCAGGAGTCACCGTTTACTGACAAGGGCAGTGTGGCAGAGATATTTACCGATATGACGGTATGGATGGGAATCAGAAAGGTAATTGACCGGATTAATGCGAATGCGGTGGCGTAAATAAAATCCATTACTTAAAAAGCATAGAATGATATAGAATTTGTAAGTAGTTTTGAGGCTATTAGTACAAATGCAGCAACGTATCGCATAGGGAGGGTTACTATATGATAAGTAAACAGCAAATAGAATATTTAGTAAGGAAGCGAGATTTCTCACTTACAGATGCTGAAGTAGATAGGCGGTCTGCAATACTTCTGAATGATATATCTAATAATAGATTTAATTTTTCGTCTTACACAAGAGAAGTGTTTACACAACAAGGTAAGAAAAGGGTTATATACAGTTATCCCAAGTTGTCTTGTGAAGACATTCTTTGTCAGTATCTAAAAAAACAGATAGATTCTGTATTTTATGTAAAATATGCGAGCCGTAGCCGGATAATGAATATCCTTTTTAATGTACTTCCGGTGGTTAAAGATATGAACGATTTTGTAATAATTCGAGCTGATTTTAAATCATTTTTTGACAGCGTTTTGGTTAAGCATGTTTATGATCAATACATTCAAAATTCATTACTTAAAAGATATGATAAAGAGTTGCTTGAGCTATATGCAGATGAATTTAAATATTGCTATGCAGGCCTTTGTTTATCTAACGGAATGACAGAAATAGTATGTAGAGACTTTGATGAACGAATAAAGGCCAAAATGTCTCAATATGGAGTGTTCTTCTATGAGCGATATGTGGATGACATTTTGCTTATAATGAACAAATATATTGCAAAAGATAAATTTCTAGACCTCATGAATTTAACAATCCGAGAGGTGTTTGGGGATTCTCCTGTTAAGTTAGCAACTTCACCAGAAAAGTTTTCGTATATTTCTAAAAGAAAGATGAGGGCAAATTCTAGTGAAGTGTTTTCTTTCTTGGGTTATGAATTTGAGTTAAAGAATGTGACGAACGAGATTTTTTTTAAGTATGGAATTGCTGAAAAGAAAAGAAGAAAATATAGTGGAATTATTGAAAGAGCTATAATTCAGTATTCAAAAGATAATGATTTGGAGTTGTTAAGACAAAGAATTAAAATATATTCATCGAGAGTTGTTATTGGAAGAACTATTGGAAGTAGTACATTTGATTGGTTAATGAAAGGCGTTGTGGCAAGTTATAATGAGCTACAACATCATATGGATGCGTTAAGACCAGATACTTCGGATTTCCTAAGAAATTTATATTTTCAATTGATGAGAAAGCACGGAGTAAAAATTCCGTATTTTATGAAACAATCAGCGCAAGAAGAGAGTATATACAATATCTCATCGACGATGAAAAGAAATAGAACTATCATATTCCAAGACCATATAGGTGTTTCTAGGAGTACACTGGTGAAATGGATAAGAAAATTAGATTCATCATATTTGGATTTTGGTAAGGATTATTATCGTATAGTAGTTGATTACTTGAATTTGATAAAAATAGAATAGCACCATGCCCGAAAGCATGATGCTACTCCTGTACAACGTATTAACCTTACGGAAAAGTACAAAGTACCGCTTACGTGTGTAATATAAATGCGGTGCAAATATATTACGCGAGTGATATACCACTCATAAATCATATTAAGACAGGATGGTGAATAAGTCAATGAATTTGAACAATATTGAAAGAAATCAATTGGATTATATATTGACGGACGTATTGCCGACTGAGTTATCCGAGCAGTTTTCGTATCATTATTTTTATGAGTATTTAGATACTAAGCATGATGAAATAAATGAGATAATCGAATTGATTATAAAACATAAAAATGAAAATAAGGAAGTTTTTAATGGAAACGCAAATTGGGTATCCATGCCATTAGGATACACAATTATGAAGCAACTCCATTCAGAACGTACAATTAGTCTATTGCAACCGCTGGGAGCGATGCAACTGTTTTTATTTATCAGTGCTTATCAAAAGGAAATGCTTACTCTTTTACAGAAAAATTCAGTGTTTTCTTTACGATATCATAAAAAGAACAATGATTTATATTATAAAAACAGGAACAAATCGGTGACAAAATATTTTGCGGATTTGTCAGAGAGTACTGGGAAAGAAATAATTGAACAAACGGGGATGTACTTTAATGTTGGTCCATATAAGTCAATAGCAGCATTCACTTCTTCGGAAGAGTGGCTTGTATTAAACAGTAAATATAAGTATTTCATCAGAACTGATTATAAAGCATGTTTTGATAGCATCTATACGCATACATTTAATTGGATCATTGGAAAAGATGTGAACGATACAAAAAATTTTAAGAATGGTAGTATTTATTCTGCAATTGATCGTATATTGATGAACATTAACGCTAGAACATCCAATGGCATAGTAGTTGGACCGGAATTTTCTCGTATGGTGGCTGAAATGCTTTTGCAGACTATTGATAGAGATGTATTTTGCATGCTATTGAACAAGAATATTATGGTTAATGAGAATTACAATATCTATCGTTATGTTGATGATATCTTTATTTTTGCAGATTCTGAAAAACTTGCTAACGAAATAGTGGAATTATATTCAGGAGCAGCAAGAAAGTATTTACTGAGATTGAATGAGACAAAGTTATCTAGAAATAAAGTGCCTTTTGTATTAGATTCGTGGCTGAATGAAACAAATTTATTTACCAATAGGGCGGTAACATTGTTATTTAATTCTAAAGGTGAAAGAAAAGCTTATGTTAACGAACATCAATCGGATCAGGATGAAGAAAAAATTTTGCCACATTTATTGAAATCAGAAAGTCTTTCAACCAGCAAAAGATCTATCATGAACCAGTTTAATGGACTGATTTGTAAGTATGAGAGTAAGGACAGAACAATAGTTGCTTATTTTTTGGGAACGCTATTGAATAAGGTCGGTAGAAACAAGGAGAAAGTTCGTATTTTCAAAGAAGATGTCTCAGAAACTGTGGTATTTAATTTCCTTGAATTGGCATTGTATGTGTATTCGTTTTTCCCCAATTACAATAATACGCAGAGATTATTGTCAATAATAAGTTATGTAAAAGACGAATTTGATATTTTTGAAAGAAAAGATAAATTACAGAGCCTTATAGAAAGATATGCTTTTATTTTTGATAAAGCTAATCTTAATGATATTGTGAATCTAATTCTGTTTTGTCGTCAGGCAAAGATAGAAATCCCTTTTCGTCAGGAAGAAAGAATTGTGGAACAACTGGTTGCGAAGGATGATCCAATACTATGGGCATCCTATTTACTGTATTCACAATATAGTCGTAAATATTATAGTGAGATTCGAAATATTATTGGAGCAACTTTGATCGAAAGAATAGATGCTATTGTAAAAACAGACAGTATTTATACATATAGAGAATTTTGGTGGGTGTTGATTTTCAATAAGTCCCCACATATAACTGCTACTGAACAGGCTAAAATAGATGCTATCATTCCGCATACTGTAAATCCACCTGCGGGAAACGCAGGGGCTATGTTGGGAAAAGTTTTTGTGGAGTTCTTAAGGAATAGTACAGAACAATTTTTTGAATGGGATATTAATAAAACAGATTTTCTTCGAAACATCACGTTTAAAACAAGGCAGAGAAGTATTTTTAAAAACTATCAAGAAAATTTGTCCTCATTATATTGGAGCAGTATTTAATTTATAATCGAAGTGTAAACGCTATTTAAAATATGAAATATTCCAAAAGAGATTAAGGTGTATTGTTACGAATGAGGTTCTAGAGCCGAAAATATAGAAAAATCATGTTTTCGTGATATGTTCTCTTTATATCTGTTGGCAAAATAATGGGGATGACATAGCGGTCAGTTATAAAAAATAATTTCATTTACTGATATAAAAAATGACGAATGGAAAAAGTGGTGATGAGTACGAATTGAGTTTATACTTCGATTTGTACTCATTTTACTTACCGAGATATGGTAAAATATGCGATTTTATGCTAGGATAAGACCATTGGGTTAGATGTCGGGAAAATGCGATAATATCTAGGAAAATCAATGATAAGCAAGGAAAAATGACGATATGCAAGATAAAGTAAAAGTGCTTTTTATATGCCACGGCAGGATTTACCGGGCATGATGAAAAGTCTCATATCGTCTCATAAGCCCCGTTTTTAAGCGTTTTTTGTGCTTCAGTCTCAAATTTACCAAAGATTTACCAATATTTCTGGAGAGCCAGACTTGCAAAAAAATGAGCCAGAATGAGGAGATTAAAACATGGGCGAATTGAAATCAAGAATAACGGAAAACGGAATTGATTATATCCTTGTTGGGGATTACTACATCCCAGACTTGAAACTGCCGGAG
>OGML01001915.1_pt1 | contig 15923 bp, 10 predicted proteins | sample 1572951 | NCBI WGS metagenome assembly OGML01 (sample SAMEA2581883, study PRJEB24529) | metagenome | biome: Human gut stool | place: China | collected 2011 | reverse complement strand
ATTTTTGAAAAAATTGAGTAAACTTTTTTGCTTTTGGGAGGATAATTTAGCGTTATCTAAATTTCAATGCCCGACCGACACTCTGCTAAACCACAATTTATGGTGTTTATCTTATGTTTAAAATATAACTCAACATAGATTTATTTCTTTTTTAAAATTATCACATAAAATTCAAATTAAATTTTATATAAGTTCGTTGAAATTTTGTTTATAATATTATATAATAAATATATTATATATAAGGAATTGATTTTATGTTTAAAAAAATTAAAACTACATTAGCTTGTTGTTCTGCACTTATGATGCTTTGTGCTGTACCTCTAAATGCAAATGCGGCGGAAGAAGTGAAAATTAACGATGCTGCTTCTGTTGCTGTGGGGGACACATTTACATATTCAATGTATATTGCTGATGCATCAAAAGATGTAATGGGTATGCAGGCATATGTTTTTTATGATACAGATTACCTTGAAATTGACACTGATTCTATTAATTTTGATAATTTGAACGGTGTGATTTATAATGGAAATCTTGACGGATATATGACTTTTAATTTCTCTGATATATCAAATTATGCAAGCTTTTCATCCCGTACACAGCTTGTATCTATGAATTTTAAGGTTAAAAAATCCGGAAATACTAATGTTACATATTTTATTAAAGAAATGTATGACAGCGATATGAATACTCTTACTGCATATACCATAACCTATGATATTAAGTCAGACGGAGAAACTGTTGTGTCAGAAAAAACACCGATTGTTGAAGAAGCGGAAAAATATATAAATACTTACCAGGGAAATTTTATTAATTATATAGACGGTAAAGGAAATGATAATACAGATGAAAAAACGGACCATAAAGCTGTAATCGGCGAAAAAACAACAATGATGCCGCAAAATAACCAAGGCAATACGCAATATGTTGATGTGCAGAAATCGGGTTCGGGTGCATCGGTTACAACGATTGTAATCGTTTGCGGCTTGCTGCTGATAGGCGGAGCAATCGGCGGAGTTATGTATTTCAGACATAAAGAAAATACGAAAAACGGTTTGAATACTGATAGTGACAATATTGACAACGATATGACTTAAAGTGACGAACAGTTTTGACTGTTTATTGCAAAATTAAAAATTGTTTAAAAATTGTTTAAAAATTGTAACTGATTTTTGGTTATTATTACACCCTATAATCGACCTGTTTTTTTGAAAAAGCCTTGATTTTTTGAGCAAATTATTATATAATTGTCATACCGAGTATATCGGAAACATATTTTTATAGGAGGAAATTTCTAATGTCCAAGAAAATCATTAGTCTTATGTTGGCTATGGCTCTTTCTGCTTCAATGGTAGCAGTTGCAGCAGTTAGCGTTTCAGCTGACACAGACAGCGATGGTTACTATGTTCCTTCAGAGGGAACTGAAACATATAGATATTATTTCTATATGCCACAGAGATGGGAAAATGAGTTCACAACATCAACAGGTGCATACTGGTGGGAAGGCACAGATTTGTGCGAAACATGGCAGGATATGTATAAGGTTAAAGAAACTGAGAACGAAAACATTTTCTGTATTGATGTTCCAACGGATGTTCCTAAGCTCATCTTCAACAACTATGTTGACGGCGGTGCAGATCCAGAGGCTCCTCAGTACACAAAGGCTGCTCAGACATCAGATGTTACATGTGTAGACGATGATGGTGAACAGGCTTGGGGTTACTGGCCTAAAACTGATGAAGACGATCCTAGTAACGAGCTTTATCCGGAAGGTATCAGAAATTTCAATAACATGATTTATGTTATTGATGAAAACAGAATCGAAGAGAACCCACTCAACCAGAAGCTTACATGCCGTGGTCAGTGGTACTACTACTATGGTAACGGCGAATATGGTTACACACCTGTAAAGGGTGACGGCGCTGTTTACAACACAGAGTATATGTCATTTGAAAAGGCACTTCAGGATAAAAAGGACGGTGTTAAACCAACACCAACAGAGCCTGACTCAACTGTAGCTACAACAGAGGCAGTTGAAACAACAGCTTCAGAGGAAGCTACAACAGCTCCTGCTCCTGTTTCAAAGCCTGCTCTTACAGTAAATGCTAAGTCAAACGTCTTCTCAGATGCTAAGGCTGTGTATGATAACTCAACAAAGCAGGTTACAGTTACTTACTACCTTGGCACAGACAGAGATCTCGTAAACCTTGAGTGGTACTTAAAATTTGATAACACTGTTCTTGAGTATAACAACAAGTCAAACCTTGATGCTACTGGCAAGAAACTCGCCATTATGCCACAGATTCCAAGCGGCTTTGTTTTTAATACAAGCCTTCCGGGAAAAATCAATTCTAACGCTTCTGACCTTGGTCTTTACGCAATCGACTCTGAGAAGCCATTTATACAGGTTACATTTGATGTAATCGGTGAGCCTGAAAATGTTGAAACAACTATCGACCTTGACGTAAGAGTTCTTACAACAGGCGAGCTTGACCCCGACAAAATGCAGGTTGATGCTTCAACAATGAACTCGTTCGTAGTTGATTCTGAAATTAAGGATCCTTCAGTTCTTAAGGTTGCTAATACAACTCTTACAGAGTCAACATATGTAGCACCAACAGTTCCTGAGACAACAAAGGCTCCTGAAACAACTAAGGCTCCGGAGACAACAAAGGCTCCTGAAACAACAAAGGCACCTGAGACAACAAAGGCTACTGAGACAACTAAGGCTTCTGAAACAACAATAGCTCCTGCAACTGAAGATGCTACATCATCGACAGGCGCAACAGTTAAGCCGGGCACAGCTGATACAGCTAATAACGGCAACAACACAACTAACAATGATAACGGCACAGTTAAGACAGGTGACGCTACACTCGCAGTTGTAATTCTTACTCTTCTTGTTTCTGCTACAGGCGTAATGTTCGTCATTCGCAAGAGAGAGATGTTCTAATCTTAATTAGTAATAATTTAGATTTCTTTGGGCTGACCTGACAGGTCAGCCCATTTTTGATGTTATGATTAAGAATAAATTTCAGAAAAATTGTGTAAATTATGGTTTAGTAAAATGTTTTACCAAATAATTATAAAAGTTTGGTCAACCTTTTCAAAGGTTGTGGGTGTGGGCAAAGCCCACAAATACTTTCCGCTTACGCAATCTAATGATAGCCAAACAGCTTGCTGTTTGGCGGCTTGAACACAATGGTGTTAGCATTTAAAAAGGCTTGACCTAAATTTTTAAATTATTTTGCTTAACTCGTGTGTTAAACCACAATTTTATTATTTTTACCCCAGATATTTATAATAGGACCTTAATTAATAACATAAAACGGAGGTGTACTTGTTGGCAAAGGATTACAAAACCGTGCTTGAAAATGCAAGCGATGAATTTGTGGAAAAGCGTTCTCGGTTTATCGGATATTGCAAACCTGTTAAAACAGAGCAGGAGGCAATAGATTTTATTAATGAAAAGCGCAGTGAACATTGGAATGCTACACATAATGTATATGCCTATTCATTGAGAGAGGGCAACATAAAGCGCTACAGCGACGACGGAGAACCCTCAGGTACAGCCGGTATGCCTGTGCTTGATGTTATAGTAAAAAATGAAATTTTTGATGTCGTGGTTGTGGTTACACGATATTTCGGCGGTGTACTCCTTGGTACGGGCGGTCTTGTGCGTGCGTACTCTCACGGTTCAAAAATTGCAGTCGAGGCGGCAAAGCCTGTAATTATGCAGAATTGCCTTGTATGCGAGGCAAGATGCGCTTATAACCAATACGGCAAGGTATCATCTCTGATAATAGGTGTGGGTGCTGCCGTTGACGATACCGTATATGAAAGCGATGTACTTGTAAAATTTCACATTAAACCCGATTTGCTCGGTACGCTGAATAAAAAACTAGCGGACGCAACATCGGGTGAAGTTACGGTTGAACAGAAAGGCGAACAGTATTTTGCTGTGCAGATAAATGAATAATACAAAATATTTAAAATTTTTTTGAAATAAAAAAGGAATATTTGCGAAAAAATCGTAAATAGCTAATAGGAAACAGAAAAGGGGGAGTTTTGTGCCTTTTCCGGAAAGTTTTTTGCAGGAATTAAAGCTTAGAAGTGATATAACGGAAATTGCTTCGTCATATGTAAATCTTAAGCGCCACGGCAGAAATATGGTTGGATTGTGCCCGTTTCACGGCGAGAAAACTCCGTCTTTCAACATTTACACCGAAAACGGCTCGTTTTATTGCTTTGGCTGCGGTGCCGGCGGCGATGTCATTACCTTTATTATGAAGATTGAAAATCTTGATTATGTCGAGGCGGTAAAGTTCCTTGCACAAAGGGCAGGTATGGAAATGCCTGAAAATACCTATGATGACAGCCTAAGTAAATTAAGAATGAGAATTTATGAGGCAAACCGTGAGGCGGCGAGGTTTTTTCACGCAACACTGCTTTCACAAAGAGGGCAGAGCGGACTGAATTATCTTAGAGGCAGAGCTTTATCTGACCGTACGATAAGGCATTTCGGACTCGGTTTTGCCGATGACGATTGGAACTCGCTTTGTAATCATCTGAAAAACAAAGGCTTTTCGGAATATGAAATTTACTCCGCAAACCTTGCTTTCAAAAGAAAAAACGGTAACGGAATTTATGACCGCTTTGTAAACAGAGTAATGTTTCCGATTATAGATTTACGCGGAAATGTTATAGCTTTCGGCGGCAGAATTATGACCGACGAAAAGCCTAAGTATCTCAATACTTCCGATACTCCTGTATTTAAAAAGAGTGAAAACTTGTTTTCTCTTAACAATGCCAAAAGCTCGGGTACACGTACGCTGATTCTGTGCGAGGGATATATGGATGTTATTGCGCTTAATCAGGCGGGTTTTACGAATGCGGTCGCAACACTCGGCACTGCTCTTACAAATGAGCAGGCAGTCCTTATGAAACGCTATGCCGATGAGGTTATAATTTGTTATGACGCTGACGGCGCAGGTCAAAAAGCTACGGCAAGAGCAATAGACATCTTGCGAAACGCAGGACTGCCGATTAAAATTCTCACTGTGCCGAGCGGTAAAGACCCTGACGAGTTTATCCGTTCAAAAGGCGAAAACGGCCCTGCGGCATTTAAACTTTTAATAGAAAAATGCGGCAACGATATTGAATATCGACTTATGAAATTAAAAGAAAATTACAATCTCAACACAACTGACGGCAAGGTAGCTTTTTTAAACGAAGCTGTAAAAATAGTTGCGACAATTGAAAGCCCGATTGAAAGAGATGTTTTTGCATCGAAACTTTGCGCCGAACTTGAGATTGATAAAAATGCTTTTCTCGAGCAGATTTCAAAGGTCAAAAGGCGGAACAGACGGGAGAATATTAAAAAGGAAACCCGTCAGATACAGGCGGAACTTAACGGTCAGAGCGACAAGATAAACAGAGAGCACTACAAAAAACCGAGAAGTTCAAGTGCCGAAGAGGCTCTGCTCGTTTATTTAATCAATAATCCCGATTACGCAAACAGCATTTCGGAAAGGGTTACACCCGATAAATTTTCAAATTCGCTTATAAAACGCTATTATGAGTATGTACTTAGCAAAATAAAAAGCGGATACGAGCCGCTTACAAGCGTATCTTCGGATTTTAATTCCGACGAAGTTTCGTATCTTTATAAGCTGATTTCCACCACAATTCCCGCCGCATCCACAAGAGAGGCGGTAGAGGAATATATTAATGTAATTAATGAAGAGAGTAACAAGCTGACTTCGGACAAGCTTGCCGATATGTCGGCAGATGACATTAACGATTACATAATGAAGATGAAACAAAATAAAAAATAGGAATATTTATTTTGTCTTTTAATATATAATCTTTTGTACATTCAGAAAGGAAAATGAGTATGAACGCACCTCAGGACAAAAAATCAGTTGTAAAAGAGCTTTTAGAGCTTGGCAAACAAAAGGGACAGCTTAACAATCAGGATATTCTTGATGCTATCGGTGAGATTGACTTTGACCCCGAACAGCTCGAAAAACTTTATGACAACCTTGAACAGCAGGGTATTGAAATCGTTGAGGATATGGGCGACATCAAGATTGATGATATTGACCTCGGCGATGGCAAGGATTCTGATTTTGTTGCAGACGGTGCTGTCACCGTTGACGATCCTGTTAAAGTATATTTGAAAGAAATCGGCAGAGTACCGCTCCTTTCATCCGAAGAAGAAATTGACCTTGCCATCAGAATTGCCAACGGCGATGTACAGGCAAAACAGCGACTTTCAGAGGCAAACCTTCGTCTTGTTGTAAGCATTGCAAAGCGTTACCTTGGCAGAGGTATGCAGTTTCTCGACCTTATTCAGGAGGGGAACCTCGGCCTTATCAAGGCGGTTGACAAGTTTGATTATACAAAGGGATTTAAGTTCTCAACATATGCCACATGGTGGATCAGACAGGCAATCACAAGAGCCATTGCCGACCAGGCAAGAACAATTCGTATTCCTGTTCATATGGTTGAAACTATCAATAAGGTAAAAAAAGTTCAGAGCCAGCTTTTGCACCAGAACGGTCATGAGCCTACCCCTGATGAAATTGCAGACGAGCTTGACTTGCCTGTTGATAAGGTAAGAGAAATTATGCGTGTGGCTCAAGAACCTGTATCTCTCGAAACACCTATCGGTGAAGAGGAAGACAGCCACCTCGGCGACTTTATTCCGGATGACGGTGCACCCGCACCTGCCGATGCCGCTTCACACACAATGTTAAGAGAACAGCTTTCTGATGTTCTTTCAACACTTACTCCGAGAGAGGAAAAGGTTTTAAGACTTCGTTTCGGTCTTGAAGACGGCAGAAGCAGAACTCTTGAAGAGGTAGGCAAAGAGTTTAATGTAACCCGTGAGCGTATCCGTCAGATTGAGGCAAAGGCATTAAGAAAGCTAAGACATCCGTCAAGAAGCAGAAAACTTAAGGATTATCTTGATTATTAATTAGGTATTGATTATGGTTACTTTTGAAGAATGTGCTCAAATGCTTGATGAAATTGCAGACTCAATGCCGCAGGAACTTTTCCGTGACCTTAATGCGGGAATGTCGCTTGAACCGCAAGCAAAGTTACATCCGCAAAGCGTGAGGGGAGAGCTGTATATCCTTGGAGAGTATGTAAGAAATTCAATAGGCAACTCAATTGTGTTTTACTACGGCAGTATTATGAAGGTGTACGGAGGTTTGTCAAATGACAAGCTGTACACGGAGCTTGAGAAAATAATGCACCACGAAGTAAAGCATCATAACGAACATCTTGCAGGTTGTGATGACCTCGGAATCTGCGATGATGAACAGATAGAATCATATCTTAGAAGTAACGGTATAACCGGATAATACATAAAAGCTGTATCGAATTTATCGGTACAGCTTTTGCTTTTTGTAAAGTGTTGTGGTGAGTTATGGTTTGGCAAAAAGTTTGTGTTAAATAATTTGAAAATTTAGGTCAAGTCTTTTTAAATGTTGGCCAAATTTTTATAATTGTTTGGTAAGATATTCTTTTAAAAGCTAATTTAATAATATTTACACATTCAATATTTGTCCCGGATAGAGAACATTGGGATTGCCGAGATTGTTTTTATTCATAAGATCCTCTACCGTCATATTGTACATCTTTGAGATATACCAAAGGGATTCTCCCGGTCTTACAATATGTGTGCGTGGTGACTGTGAAGTTCCTGCCGGAATTGCCAGAGTTTCACCTACATAAATTCTGTTTGCGTCAGCAATGTTGTTGTATCTTAAAATGTCGTTTACCGTAGTTTGAAAAAATTGCGCAATGCCAAACAAAGTATTTCCCGGTCTGACAGTATAGTAAACAATATCCAAATTATTTCCTCCTTTGCTTTTTTAATATAATATGCTTTTTTTACCTCTGTGCCACTGCTCTGAATATTTTTTGACAGTTACGGCAAAATATATTTGGAGGTAATAAAATGAAAATAACCATTAATTCTGTAGTCGGCAGAGAAATTATTGATTCAAGGGGTAATCCTACCGTAGAGGCTACCGTAGGACTGACAGACGGAACTTTTGCAAATGCGGCAGTACCGTCGGGAGCATCAACAGGTGCTTATGAAGCTGTTGAACTGCGTGACGGCGGTGATAGATTTAACGGCAAGGGAGTAAAAAAAGCAGTTGCAAATATCAGCAAAATTATTTCACCTGAAATTTGCGGTATGTCACCGTTTGACCAATGTGCAGTCGATAACAAATTATCAGAGCTTGACGGGAGCAAAAACAAGAAAAATCTTGGTGCAAATGCGATACTTGCCGTGTCAGTCGCAGTTGCAAAGGCAGCGGCAAAATCGCTAAGACTTCCGCTTTACCGTTATCTCGGAGGTATTTATTCGGTAAAACTTCCCGTGCCTATGATGAATATTCTCAACGGCGGCGCTCATGCAGCAAATAACATTGATATACAGGAATTTATGATTATGCCTGTAGGTGCGAATACTTTTTCCGACGGTTTGCAGCAATGCTGTGAAATATACCACAGTCTTGGCAAAATTCTTTCACAGAAAGGTATGGCTACTTCTGTTGGCGACGAGGGCGGTTTTGCACCGAATCTTGAGACCGACGAAGAGGCAATTGAGTTGATTATTCAGGCGGTTTGTGATGCGGGATACAATACAGAGAATACTAAGATTGCTATTGATGCGGCGGCATCCGAATGGTTTAACGACGGCGTTTATCACTTGCCGAAAAGAAAATCCGTACTCAAGACAAGTGACCTTATTAATTATTTTGAAAAACTTTGCGACAAATATCCGATATTTTCAATCGAAGACCCTCTTTCGGAATACGATTGGGAGGGTTGGAAAGAAATCACGGATCGCATCGGCAAAAAAGTTCAGCTTGTAGGCGACGATTTATTTGTTACAAATTCAGAAAGACTTTACAAGGGCATTTGTGTCGGCGCAGGTAATTCTATTTTGATAAAAATGAATCAAATAGGAACTCTTACAGAAACTTTTGGGGCGATTGATATGGCACAAAAGGCGGGTTATACAACGGTGATTTCGCATAGAAGCGGTGAAACAGAGGACACTACAATTGCGGATATTGCGGTTGCGGTAAATGCTGGGCAGATAAAAACGGGAGCACCTTGCCGTACCGACCGAGTATGTAAATATAACAGATTATTAAGAATTGAAAGTCTATTTAAAGGTTCATCCGTATATGGGCTTTAAAATATAATAATTGTCAAAATTTTGTCAATATTAAAAGGTTATTCGATTATTGTACGAATCGAATGACCTTTTTTGTCTTTATTTTGTTATTTGGGACTTTATTTGAAAAAATGCATAAAAATCTGAGTTGATATGTAGCAAGTTGCACAATAAAAGCGTTTAAAATTCTACATTGTGAATCCTCATATTTAAAATATAATTCTTTAAAAGATATAAAATCACTTGGGAATTATGTTAAAATTATATAAAAGAAAATATAATTATTTATTATGTTCAATACTGTTCGTATATTAAACAGTATGATTTTGGTCAATACTAAAACTGAATATTTTGTTTCTGATGGCGGCTTGGTAAGCAGACAAGAATTCTGAAAGGTATTGCCGCAGAGTCAGGAGGCTTTTTTATTGTTATTAAAAAGATTAATTACAGGAGTATTAACGGCAATGATTATGGCAGGTATGTGCGCATCGGCAATCAGTGCGGCGGAAGAAAAGAAAGTTGAAAACAAAAAGGTTAATTATCAGACTTATGCAGCCGAACTTGATAAAACAGCTTATTCGGGCAGTGACCTCGGTGCGGTTTGGTCTGAAGATTCAACTACTTTTAAAGTTTGGGCGCCTAAGGCTGCTACGGTAAAGTTAAATCTTTATGAGCACGGCAGTGACGAAGAGGGCGACGGCGGTTCTATTGCCACAAAAACAATGGAGCTTGACAAAAAAACAGGCGTATGGAGCATAAAAGTAAGCGGTAACCTTGCGGGAAAGTATTATACTTACAGCGTTAAAAACGGCGATACGGTTACCGAAACAGGAGATGTTTATGCAAAAGCCTGCGGTGTAAACGGCAAGCGCAGTATGGTAGTAAACCTTAACAGTACAAATCCGGATGGTTGGGAAAACGATGTTCATGTAACTGTTTCAAATCCTACCGAGGCATCTGTATGGGAAGTTTCCGTTGCCGATTTTTCATCTTCGGAATCAAGCGGAGTATCTAAATCAAACAGAGGTAAATTCCTTGCTTTTACAGAGGAAGGTACAACTGTAAACGGTATTCAGGGCGGTACACCGACATGCGTTGATTACCTTAAAAAACTCGGTGTTAAGTATGTTCAGATTATGCCTTTCTGCGATTTTGGCTCTGTTGACGAATCAAAAGACATTATGTCGCAATACAATTGGGGCTATGACCCTGTAAACTATAACTGCCCCGAGGGTTCGTATTCTACAAATCCTTATGACGGTAATGTTCGTATCAAAGAATGTAAGCAGATGATACAGGCACTTCATAATGCAGGTATCGGCGTAATTATGGATGTTGTTTACAATCATACTTATTCAACGGATTCCGTATTCCAAAATACAGTTCCTAACTATTATTACAGAATGAACGAGGACGGTACATTCTCAAACGGTTCGGGCTGCGGCAACGATACTGCATCCGAACACAAGATGTTCCGCAAGTATATGATTGATTCTGTTACTTATTGGGCAAAGGAATATCATATTGACGGTTTCCGTTTTGACCTTATGGGTCTTCACGATGTTGAAACACTTAATCAGGTAAGAGATGCGCTTGACAAACTCTATGACAACGACATCGGCAAAAAGATTATTATGTACGGTGAGGCTTGGAATATGCCGACTGCTTGCAATGAAGGCACGGTAATGGCTAATCAGGGTAACCTCAAGCAGCTTAACGACCGTATAGGTGCTTTTGACGATACTATCCGTGATGCAATCAAGGGCAGTACGGGCGGTACAGACGGCGCTTTCGTACAGGAGGCAAGCAAAAAATCTAACCTTAAGATTGGCATATCGGGTCAGTCCGACCGTACTTCGGGTTGGGCAAATGTTCCGTCACAGTGTGTAACATATGCGTCTTGTCATGATAACCTTTGTCTTTATGATAAACTTGTTGATTCGGTTTACGGCAGAGATTCCGAATACAGAAAGCGTTATGAAGATTTGGTGGCAATGAATAAACTTTCAGCCGCTATTGTAATGACATCTCAAGGTATTCCGTTTATGCTTGCCGGTGAGGAATTTGCAAGAAGCAAAGACGGTGACGAAAATTCCTACGCTTCAAGCCGTGAAAAAAATATGCTTGATTGGAACAATATCAATGAATACAGCGATATTGTTGAGTATTACAGAGGTTTAATGCAAATCAGAGAAGAATTTGCGGCATTTAAAGATTGCACGACACAGAGTGCAAATGCAATTAATTATTTAAACGACTTGCCAAAAACAGTTGTAGGTTACAAACTTAACAACACAGAGCAGGGCAAATGGAATCAAGTTTGCGTTCTCTTTAACGGCGGTGATGAGTCACAGAATGTTAAAGTTGACGGCAAGTGGGTAATCGTTGCGGACAACGAAACAGCAGGATTAAGAAACCTCGGCGAAGTTGACGGCAGTGTAGAGGTTAAAGCTCATTCGGCTGTTGTTATGGCTGATAAGCAGGGCTTTGACAATGCACAGCTTACAATCCGTGAGGGTGCGGTAGTTGTAAATTATTATGACAATAAAACACATGACCTTATTTCTACCCAAACCGTAACAGGCGGTATCGGTAAGGCTTATGACCTTGCTGAAAATGCTTTTACTCTTAACTATGACATAAAGAAAACCGACGGTGACGCAAAAGGGTTCTTTACAGACGGAGTTCTTCACGCTAAGGTTTATGTTGAAAAGTACGATGGCACTTTTTCAACAGTTACTTACCACTTTGTTGATAAAGAGAGCGGTAAAGATTTAGTTGACAGCTATTCAATTAAAAACAGAACAGGGGTTGAGTATTACACTCCCGAAATTCCCGGTATTGAAAATTACAGACTTATACTCGACGAACTTCCGAACAATGCTTCCGGTGTTCTTCCTAACAAAGATTTTGATGTAACCTTTAAATACGAAAAGATTGCGGATGATGACAAGTCAAAGGACGAATGCAGAGTAAATGTAATTTATATGGACGGCAGCGGTAAGGTTGTTGAAAAGACAACTCTTACAGGTGCAGAAGGAGAGGCTTATACGGCAGAAGAAAAAGAATTTGAAGATATGACATTAAGATTTGTTCCGTCAAATGCGAACGGTAATTTTACAAAAACAGAAATTAATGTAATTTATTCATATTCAAACGACCCTGACCCCCTTAAGTCGGTTATGGTTGTTGTATATATTGCCGCAGGTCTAATTCTTGCAGGATGCGTTGCAAGCACTCTTTATACAAATATTAAAAGGAAAAAGGCTTTTGCCGAGTCTATGGATATAGACGAATGATTTTAGGTAGTTATTCCCACAAGGGATAGATTATAAAAATAAAAGGAGGAAATAAAACTATGAAGAATACAAAGAAATTTGTTTCTGTTGTCCTTGCATTTTGTATGCTCGGTACAACAACAGCAGTTACTTCAATGGCTGCAACAACCGATGCGGAAACAGTATCAGGCGGTTCTGTAGCAGTAGATACAACTGCTACAAAAGCACTCGAAGAACTTGACGCAAATTACAGATATGATGGAGATGACCTCGGCGTTACATACACTAAAGATGCCACAACTTTCAAAGTTTGGTCACCTACAGCAACTGACATTAAGGTAAATATTTTTACAAAAGGTTCAGACGATGAACAGGGAGCAAGTAAGGTAGCCTCTTACCGGCTTGAGAAAGAAGACGCTACAGGCGTTTGGGAGATTAAGCTTGTTGGCGATTGGAAAGACTACTACTACACCTACACAATCACAGTAGTTAATCCTACAACAGGCGAAACAACAACAAGTGAAACACAGGATGTATACTCAAAGGCAGTCGGTGTAAACGGTAACCGTTCAATGATTGTTGATCTCGACTCTACAGACCCTGACGGTTGGGACAAGGACACTCATGTATTCCAGAATGAGGTTACAGACAGCACTGTTTGGGAACTCCATGTAAAGGACTTCTCATATGACGCTTCTTCAGGTGTATCTGAAGAAAACCGCGGTAAGTACCTTGCATTTACAGAAAACGGCACAACACTTAACGGTGAGGGCAACATTTCTACATGTATTGACTATCTAAAAGAACTTGGTGTTAATACAGTACAGCTCAATCCATTCTATGACTATGCTTCAGTAAACGAGGCAGGCAACGATGAGCAGTTTAACTGGGGCTATGACCCACAGAACTACAATGTTCCTGAAGGCTCTTATTCTTCAAATCCATATGACGGTAATGTAAGAATTAAGGAATGTAAGGAAATGATTCAGGCACTCCATGATGCAGGCATCAGCGTTGTAATGGATGTTGTTTACAACCATACATATTCAACAGACTCTTGCTTCCAGAAGACTGTTCCTAACTATTACTACAGACTTAACAGAGCAGGCAAATTCTCAAACGGATCGGGTTGCGGCAACGAGTGTGCAACAGAGCGTGCAATGTACAGAAACTATGTTATTCAGTCTTGCCTCTACTGGGTAAATGAGTATCATGTTGACGGCTTCCGTTATGACCTTATGGGTATTATGGATGTTGAAACAATGAATCAGATCAGAGATGCTCTTGATCAGGTTGACAATAGGGTTACAATGTGGGGCGAAGCATGGACAGGCGGCGACTCATACCACCCAACAAACACTTGTGACGGTACAAAGTTTATACCGGCTATTCAGTCAAACGCAGGCTCACTTAGCGAGAGAATCGGTATCTTCAATGACTCTGTTCGTGACGCTATCAAGGGCGGTGCTATGAGCATTGCAAACACAGGTTTTGTTCAGGGCTCAAAGGGTGCTGCTAAGGGTATTTCTTTCGGCTTGTTCGCTAACTCAAACGGTAACTACAAGTGGAAAGCTAAAGCTCCTTCACAGTCAGTTACATACGCTGACTGCCACGACAACGCTGCTCTTTACGATCAGCTCGTTGCTTCTACAGTTTCAGGTGACTACGGCAACCGTTACGAAGACCTCGTTAAGATGAATAAAATGGCAGGTGCTATTGTAAATACTTCACAGGGTATTTCATTTATGCTTGCAGGTCAGGAAATGGCTCGTACAAAGTACGGCGATACAAACAGCTACAAGTCTTCACCTGAAATCAACAAGATTAACTGGAACAACATTCTGGAGTATCAGGATCTTGTATCTTACTACAAGGGACTTTACGAAATCAGAAAGAACTTTACACCATTCACAGCAATGGATAAGTCATATTCATCAGCTTACACACTTAACAAGCCAATGGGCAGTGCATTCTCTAACCAGGTAGCGTTTACTGTTAAGAATGATCAGCCTGACGAGTGGCAGACAATGGCTGTTATCCACAACTCAGCTAAAAAAGCAGAAGAAGTTAAGCTCAAGGATGAAAGCTGCACAGAGTGGGTAATTATTGCTAACGATAAGACAGCCGGCTTAAAGAACCTTGGTGAGGTTTCGGGTTCAACATTTACAGTGCCTGCAATTTCAACAGTAATTGCTGTTGACAAGGCAAGCTTTGATAAGCTCGCTCTTGATGATGGTATGGGTCAGGTAACTGTAAACTATGTTTACGAAAAGACCGGCGAAAACCTCGTAGATCCTGAAGTAATTCAGGGTACAATCGGTACAGGTTATACAACAGCCGAAAACTCAAGCATTAGTAATACATATATATTGAGCAAGGTTGAAGGTCCTGCAACAGGCACTTATTCAGAAACACCGGCAGTTGTAACATACTACTATGCTGACTATGTTCCGGAGTCATTTAAAAATGCTGACTTAAACAATGACGGTATTGTTGATGTTCGTGATGTAACATTAATGCAGTCTATTATTACAGATCCTGCAAGTGTAGATGCTGACACATATGCAAAGATAGATGTAAACTACGATACAAGGAAAGATGTAAATGATGTTACAGCTCTTCAGACTTATACTACCGGTAAGCCGGTATCATCGGGCAGTGTTACAGTAAACCATTTCTACACAGCTGAGGACGGCACAGTCGAAAAGATTACTCCTTCAACAGTAATTTCGGGCAGAGTAGGCGATGAATACACAACAACAAGCTACCGTACAATCGGTTATACTGTTGATACAACAAAAACACCTAAAAATGTAAACGGTCACATTCCTTATGGTGTAGATATGAGCGTTGATTACTACTATGTAGCGTCAAGTATGGATGTTAAACTCCATGTTAAGCACAATGGTTCACTTACTTGGAATCCGTCACTTTGGCTCTGGGGTTCAGATACAAACGGTGTTGATGCTGACAACTACACAACATCAGGTGAATGGCCGGGCGATACACTTACAGAAATGGATGAAAACGGTTGGTATGTTAAGGACTTCACTTGTACAAAGGCAGGTTCTTACAATATAATTGTTTCTGACACAGGTACAAATCAGACAATTGACTATAAGGGCTTTATTGACAACGAGCTTTGGATTGTAATCGATGACTCTAATGTAATGGGTGGTACATACCTCACATTCTATACAGAGAATCCGGATAATAACCCAAATGCACCAATCGCAGTTCCGATTGCTTAATCTAAAATAATTCAAGCCGGCCTCGTAAGGGGTCGGCTTTTGCTTTTGGTATATTTTAAATTAGGAACACGCTTTGTTCTGATTTTTGTCAAACAATTATGTTTATTTATAAAAAAGTTTTTGGAAAAATTATGGTTTAGCAAATTGTTTCGACAGGTAATTATAAAAGTTTGGTCGACCTTTTCAAAG
>OGML01001893.1_pt1 | contig 16106 bp, 18 predicted proteins | sample 1572951 | NCBI WGS metagenome assembly OGML01 (sample SAMEA2581883, study PRJEB24529) | metagenome | biome: Human gut stool | place: China | collected 2011 | reverse complement strand
CCTGTTATAATACTTTTTAGCTCATCTTGTTCTGAGTTTCTACTAGTTAAAACAGCAACGGATAACTTTACATTACCAATTGCTGTTTTCTCTCTACATAATAATTCTCGATATTTCTACTGTTACTATTTTTAAAATTATTCCCGCACACATTATAAAAAATAAAACCTCTTTAACATTCTGGCTTTTTATAAATAATGCTATGATAGATGAAATTATAATAATACCTGCCCCTATACATCCAACTATAGTCGGAATACTCACAAGTTCAAATATTCCACCAGCTATAGCTGTCCCCTCAACAGCATTTTGAATAGTAATATCCAGACCATCTCGCGCTGCTGCAAAACAACAAACCACAAGGCCGTATATAACAAGAATTAATATTCTTCTACCCCAAAATTGTATATTATTCCTATTGATAAAACAATAAGACATAAATCCAATCAATATAAGAATGAGTATTGTTGTAATTATAGTCGTAGTGTTTGAAAAATATAATTTCACACTATTCGCCCCTCTTTCCATACCAATCTAAAATTGCCTTTAGATTTTTTTCATCAACATATTTTCCTCCATGTAACATCATTTCTAACATTTGATCTTCCTCTTGCGTTCTATCTTGTTTATTAGCAAGACCTTTGCCTGCTGTTTTGACCATAATTGTCATCATAAGTTTATAAATTCCATGGAGTTTTTTAACATCGAAACCACCTTGTAAAGTAAAGACTGGTTTTGAGCTTGGAATTTTATTTTTCGTTCTAACTTCTTTAACTTGTGTTCCTGTTGCCCCCATCCCAACAGCACCTACAGCACACACATCATAATCTTTTATTGCTTTTTTATATCCCTTTACTCCACTTGCCATAATCCAGCCAAGATATATAATTTTACCGCCTGGTTTAACCTTATTTTTTATTTCATCAAGTGAATAATAAGGCAAAGATAATTTATCACTTAATAACTTAGCGTATTCTTTTGTTGTACCAGTGTTTGAAGTATAAACTATTGCTTCCATCTTTTTCTCCCTTCTTATTAATTAATTTATTATTGTTACTCTTAATCTAAATTTTTTATAGACTATTTTTACTAATTATTTATTTTTTTAGAAAACCTCTCAACATGATTTTTTAACATTTCCGTTAAATCATCACCCTCTCTTTTATTATCATAAAGACTATACATCAAGAAAATTGGACCATAAAACTCAATTGCCAATTGTTTTGCCTCTTCTTTTTTTCCTGTTATTCCTGCAAACAAATATGTCATATAGTCTATCGGCCCAGAAACCAGGTATTTCTGATATAAATCTGACATTTCTTGATTTCTATACTGCTCTAAAGTAAGCATTCTTCTGAATAAAGATGAAAATTCTTCTTCCGTCCAATGTTTAAATTGTACTTCTGTATAAATTCTGATTTTATCAATAGATATTTTTCTATATCCCTTTATGATTTCATCCATATTCCCCTCTGGCATATTGTACTCTCTTGCCCTTTCATAATCTAATTCATCCATTCTATTTATAATACTGTCAAAAATGTCTCTTTTGTTTTTATAATGCTTATATAATGCACTTTTCGCCATTCCTAATTCTCCAGAAATTTTGCTGATTGAAACAGCTTCATATCCATCCTGGGCAAACAGTTTAAGCGATGTTAATAAAATTTTCTCTTTTGTCGTACACATTTTAAACCTCCTTAGCGAACCATCGTTCACCTTATATTTATATAATAGTGAACGATAGTTCACTTGTCAAGTTATAAATCTAACTTTTTTTGTTTTTTTAATCTATATATCTATTCCTCTATATTTTTCTTGTATCCAAAATAAGTTGCTACAAAGTATATCAAGTATATAAATAGGAATAATGACAAGCTATATAATATTGCATATAAATATGAATATTCGCTGCTTAGCGCTGGGGTAAGGAGATTGTTTAATGAGGTTGTAACTGAAATATCAATTATAATTGGGTAAATTACTGGGAATAAAAAGAACATTAATAGTTGCTTTCTTATTGTTTTATATATTTGACTTTGCTCTACTCCTAATTTACTTAAAATTGAATAATGATATTTATATTTTGTGGAGTCACTCAAGGTTTGTATTGCTAAGATAGTCGCTACAATTGCTGTGAATATAAATGCTATATACAAAAGGATAAATGAAAATATGGTTAATACTGATCTATTTTCTGATATCACTTCTCCTTTTATATCTAAATTATATGGATAAAACTCTGATTTTTCTTTATCATTTTTCATAGTACTTTTAACATATTTACATATATCGTTATATAACTTTTCTGTTGTTTGCTCTTTTGTATTCATCATTATAAATTTATCTAATATTTTCATATCTGAGACTGCATCATCTGGAACAATTATATATGTTCCAAATTCTTTGCTCCTTTTAGAAAGCATAAATTTCATTGTATAATTGATTAACCAACCAATTACAAACACTACTAGCACACTCACTTCTATAACAGCTAGTCTAAAATTCATCATCGTACTAGATAATTCCCTAACGTCTTTTGAGTATACAATTAGGTTAAATGCTATTATTAGCGAAAATGACATTATAACTGTAATTAAATATACTAGATAATCTTTTATACTTCTTTTTGCATTTCTAATTGCTAACTTTCTCAACATTTTTCATTACGCCCTTTTAGCAAGTTCAATTTTTTATTTAACATCTTGAACATCACCTCCAAGAAGTGTTAGTATATCTAATATTTCGTTAAAAAATTCTTTTCTTGTTTTTGAGCCTTTTAAAATTTCTGTGAATATATTTCCGTCTTTTAAAAATAATATTCTCTGGCAAAAACTTGCACTAAAAGCATCATGCGTTACCATCAATATTGTAGCATTTAAATTTTTATTTATCTCATCCATAGTTTCAAGTAACATTCTCGAACTTTTTGAATCAAGTGCACCCGTTGGTTCATCTGCTAAAATTAATTTTGGATTATTTATCAAGGCGTCGAGAGACGAGACTCATCCAAAGGAACTGCAGAAAATACTCGATGAGATTGAAGGCAAGCCGTATGAGGCACTGATCAGTAAGATGATGCTCCGCTCGATGAAACAGGCACGATACTCAACAGAATGTACCGGACATTTCGGTCTGTCATGCAAGTATTACTGCCATTTTACATCTCCAATCCGCCGGTACCCGGATCTACAGATTCATCGTATCATCAAGGAGAATCTGCACGGTGAACTTTCCGAGAAGCGGATTGAACATTACCGGCATATTCTTCCAACCGTTGCAAATGATAATTCCGCCAAAGAGCGTCGGGCAGAAGAAGCAGAGCGGGATGTCATCAAGTTAAAAGAGATTGAGTATATGTCGGAGCACATCGGGGAAGAATTCGATGGAGTAATCTCAGGCGTTACCTCAAACTACATCTTTGTGGAATTGGATAATACAGTAGAAGGTGCAGTCTCTGTTGCCTATATGTATGATGATTTCTATTATTTCAACGAGCAGGAATATGCGATGGTCGGAGAAAAAACGAAAAAGAAATATCAATTGGGTGACAAAGTGCGCATCAAAGTGTTAAAATGTGATAAAATTAAGAAAACCATTGATTTTTCACTGATTGATGGTAATATAGAAGGAGTTGAAAAAAGTGGCGAAGCAACGAGGGACGAAACTGATAGCCAATAACAAAAAAGCATATCACGATTACTTCATAGAGGACACATACGAGGCTGGCATTGCTTTAGTTGGAACGGAAGTGAAATCTCTCCGTATGGGAAAATGCAGTATCAAAGAGGCGTTTGTCGGATTGGATGGCGATGAAGTATATGTCTATCGCATGAATATATCTCCGTATGAGAAGGGAAATATCTTCAATAAAGATCCACTTCGGACAAGAAAGCTGTTGCTACATCGCTATGAGATCAACAAATTGATCGGACAGCAGAAAATGAAGGGATATACCTTGGTGCCGTTAAAAGTATATTTTAAGGACAGTCTTGTCAAAGTCGAGATTGGATTGGCACGTGGTAAGAAGCTGTACGATAAGCGGGATGATATCGCGAAAAAGGATATGAAACGAGAAGTTGAACGAGACTTCAAGATTCGTAATCTGGGATAAATATGAGAAGTTAAGGTAGGAGAACGTATGAGTCAGGCAAAAGTAGATCGCTATAAGGAAGAGAAGAAGAATCGAAAGAAGATTCAGAAGAAACAAAAAGCAAAACAGGTAGTGGAGATTTTAGTATGTGCCGCTATTTTAGGTGCTCTGGTCGGTTTCCCTCTGGGCAGACATGCATATCAGAAAAACTATGAGACACGCCAAGCAAATAAGACAATCAATGCATCGGTTTACGATTATTGGGCACAACAGTATTGGGCAGCTAATTATACGGGATATGTATTCCCAACAGCAAGCAATAGCGATGCTACTCCAGAAGATGCATCTGCAACAGATGCAGAATAATAACTTGGTATATACACTTTTAAAGTGGGATATATAGATTTTCGTCAATCAAACCAGGGGTTGTACTGGTTTCGACGGGGGTTTAGAAATTACGGTAGCCATTCGTGGACCAGGACCACGCTAAAACTTGGAAAATAAATATAAACGCAGACGAAAATTACGCGTACGCTGCCTAATTATGGCAGCTGTCAGCTCTAGGTTCCCCACAACTTAGAATCCTGGCATCGACTTAGTGGGACACTCCGGGGCTTAAGCTTTGCGGTTTCGGAAAATTCATGAAGCTACCATATAGGAAAGCCTGTTTGTAGGCGCTTTTGTATGGGAAATCCAATATACAAACTGTAATGGGAGAAGCTGTAATGGAAGAGCTTTCGGACAGGGGTTCGATTCCCCTCAGCTCCATCGCTCAATATGAGCAGGGCACCGCCGTCAGGTGGTAAAAAGAAAAGGCACGGAACTAATCTTCCGTGTCTTTCTTTGGTAAACGTGCATGCATAAATTCATAGATATTCTCACATAATTCCTTCTGCATCATAAATGAAATTGTATAGCGTTCCTTCTCTGTGAAAACATTCAGAATATAAAAAATCATGTTTTCGTCCGGAATAACCATCGTCACATGCTTGATCTGATCGAAGTCGTAATGGGTAGTTCCATATTTATGTTCGATCGTAAAGCCGGTGTCATCAAAGATATAGGTTGCTGAAAATGCCTGCTTCCGAAAGGACATCACTACGAGATAGATTCCGTAGGCACCAACAAATGTAACAAACAACGCTGTTAACACCAGGTGTTTGGCGTAGCCATGGATCATTGTAAATGCCTGCAAGGTGGCGACAAGTAGAAACATAAATCCAAGAAACCGATAGGCAAGCCGGTTTGCACGCCGTTTATTAACAGTATATTTATAGCCCTTCATATTAGAAAATCCTTTCTTTTGATAATCATCTTTTTGAACAGTATTGGAAATACATGGTGTATGATGAATATTCACATATAGATAGTATAGGGGCTTAAAACACTTTATGCAAGTGCATTTTGCATAGATTTAACAATCTTTAACCAAACATTGATAGAATAAAAAGAATGAATGAGGCATATATAAATATTATGGAACAGGAAAAACAGTTACAATTACATATTACAAAAAATGACCGTAAGATTATTACGGATTTTGCAAATTCCTTATCGGATAAGGAATATCAGCTTCGGTGTATGTGGGCGATCCAGATCTTAGAATCGAAGCTGACAATGATCAATCTGGAATTGCAGGAGAATCTGCAGCGCGAGGTTGTTGTGCGGTTAACACACCGTATCAAAAGCGCAGAGAGTATCTTTTTGAAGTTGCGCCGCAAAGGGTATACAATCAACTTAGATAACGCGAAAAAGAAATTGAATGATATCGTTGGCGTCCGGGTGACCTGTATATTCCGGGATGATATCTATGCGTTGGTGGATTGTCTGAAGATCCAGCATGATATCAAGATCCTCAAGATCAAGGATTATATCAAAACGCCGAAATCTTCCGGTTATCAGGGGGTACATATGATTCTGTCTGTCCCGATTTATCTGTCGAAAAAGACAGAATGGATGAAGGTGGAACTACAGCTTCGCACGGTTGCCATGGATTCCTGGTCGGTACTCGACTACCAGCTACTCTATAAGAAAGATCTGGTTGATACCGGGGAAATCGTGCAGGAGTTGAAACGATATTCCGATGTGATTGCCGATATGGCTACGAATATGATGCGGTTACGGGATAAGATCAAAGAAATTTAAGCGCCAGTTTGGCGCTTTTTCTTTTAGCAGAAATATCGCTTTACATAGATTTAACAATTCTTTACCTTCTGTTGATAGAAGCAAACTCCAGATTTCGATATTATTCAAGCTATGAGAGCAATTTTGCTTACGGGAAACGCTTGCAAAACAGCTTTCAAATCGGTTAAAAATGCCCAAAAGAGGAAGGAAGAATTAACATGAACGAAAGTATGGCGACTGTGTTCGGTTTGCTGGGAGGTTTGGCACTTTTTATATTCGGAATGAATATGATGAGTGAATCGCTCCAGAAGGTAGCCGGAGACAAAATGAAGAAGGTATTAGGTGTTCTTACACGAAATGCCGTGTGCGGAATGTTGGCGGGCGCACTTGTAACGGCAGTTCTGCAGAGTTCCAGTGCGACAACCGTATTGGTAATCGGTTTTGTCAGCGCCGGATTGATGTCCTTAAAGCAGGGTATCTCTGTTATCTTCGGTGCGAACATCGGAACAACGATGACAGCACAGCTGATGGCATTTAAGATCAGTGATTATATTATGCCGATCGTATTTATCGGTTTCCTGATCGCGTTTATTGCGAAGAAAGAAAAGGTGAAGTTTGTCGGACAGACAATCTTCGCTTTCGGTTTGTTGTTTGTTGGTATCGAGATGATGGGCGATGTCATGAAGCCGCTTGCAACAAGCCCGGTATTTATCAATATGATGGAGAAAGTCAGCCATATTCCGGTACTTGGCGTTGGTGTCGGTTTGGTTATGACGCTTGTCGTACAGAGCAGCTCCGCAACGATTGCGGTATTGCAGAGCTTCGCATCACAAGCAGGTCCGGATGGTGCGAGTGTGATCGGATTAGTTGGCGCAATTCCGATTCTGCTCGGCGATAATATCGGTACAACCATTACCGCAATATTGGCAAGTATCGGTCAGTCCAAGGATGCAAAACGCTGTGCGATTGCACATAGCGTGTTTAATATTACCGGTTCCTTTATCTTTATCTGGATCATCAAGCCATTTGCAAAGTTTGTTGAGATGATCTCACCAAAGGGAAATGAACTGGATGTGATATCACGTCAGATTGCAAATGCACATATGAGCTTTAATATCATCAATACTCTGATCTGGCTGCCGCTTCTTCCGGTTATGGTGAAGATTGTTATGTTTATTGTCAGAGATGACAAGGAAGTGTCTATCGAAGATTATAAAGAGAAAAGCTTTCTTGACAAAAATGTGATCAGTCAGCCGATTGCAGCTATGTATCTTGTATCCCAGGAGATCCGCCGTGCAGGACGCCTTGTATCAGAAATGATTGGAAATATGAAGGCAACGGTGATGAATAATGATAGCAAAGCGCTTGCCGAGCTAGAAAAAAATGCGAAGCTTGTAACAGAGATTGATGAGAATACTGTCAGCTATATCTCTGGAATGTTCTCGAATGGTTCTCTGACTGAAGAGCAATCATCTACGACTGCGGGACTGTTGTATGTCCTAAATGATATTGCACGTGTCAGCAAGCGGTGTGAGGATGCTTCACCGGTTATACGTGCCAAACTCGAAGGAAAGTATAAATTCTCAAAGGATGCAGTTGAGGAACTTGGAAAAGTAATTGATAACGTAGAAATCATGTATCGGACATCGATTGTCTCACTGGAAAATGGGGATACAAAGACTGCAAGGAAGGTCTTCGATTATCGCAAGGAACTGCGTAATATGGAGAAGAAATTCAACAAGAACCATCTAAAACGTCTGCGGAAAAATAATTGTAAGCCGGAATTTACTTATCCGTTTTCCAATATGCTTCACAGCTTAGAGCGCATCGGCGACAGTTGCAGCGGCATGGTGGAAGAAGTGATGGACAATGTCCGTTTCCTGGAATTGGAGGAAGCATAGGAGGGAAATAACATGTTACAAGAAACAATCTATGATAACCGGGAACTTTCCTGGTTAAAGTTCAATAAAAGAGTATTGGAAGAAGCAGTGGATGAGAACAATCCGCTCTGCGAGCGGCTGTCGTTCGTGTCAATCTTCCAGAGTAATCTCGATGAGTTCCTAATGGTGCGTGTCGGTTCGTTAGACGCAGGAAAAGACAGTAAAGTCCGCGAAAATAAGACGAATATGACCTGTCAGGAGCAGCTTGACCGTATTATTGTGAAGGAAAATGATCCTGTGATTAAAGCTCGGATCCTTGACGATTTTGAGTGTATGCGCAGGCTTACAAGAGCAACGAGACACATGCATAGATAAACATCATGCTAAGAGTATATAGTTATACAATCCAATTACATACGCTATACAATACTGCGCCATCAGTATTTAGTATAGATTCGAGACTTCCTCTCGACTGACAGTGAATGAACATTACTGTCAAATGAAGCGCCTGTTTACGCCATACACAGGCGCTTTTTTCTTTCTTCGGGAGTGGAATTTGAGACGGATACTGTGAAAAAATCCATTATGCATCTGGGACGATTATGCAAAGACGATGGATTGTCATATGAAAAAGCAGTAGAAAAATATTGGGGTTGACTATCCGGAAAATCTCTGTTAATATATCCATATTCTCTTTAATGCATTAAAGCAGTAACGCAACAGAGAAAGAAAGATGAGGAACAAAGACATGAAAGAATTATCAAATTTACTTGGATTTCGGGAAAGTATCAAGGTGGTAGACGCGACCTTACGTGATGGTGGACTGGTGAATGACTTCTATTTCACAGACGACTTTGTAAAAGCTTTATATCAGGCAAATATCGATGCAGGTGTTGACTATATGGAGATGGGGTATCGTGCATCAAAAAAGGTGTTTGATGAATCGAAGTTCGGTAAATGGAAATTCTGTAGTGATGACCATATCCGCGAGATCGTTGGAGATAACGATACAGACTTAAAGCTTGCAATCATGGCTGATATCGGACGTCATGATAAGAACGATTTCGATGAGAAGGTAAATTCTCCGGTTGATCTGGTTCGCGTGGCAGCGTACATCCATCAGATGCCGGAAGCAATCGACATGGTAGAGGATGCGGCAAAGAAGGGATACGAGACAAGCTGTAATATCATGGCTATCTCGAATTCACAGGAGGAAGACATCAAGGTTGCACTTGATATGCTTGGCAAGACACCAGTGGATGTTATCTACATCGTAGACAGCTTTGGTTCCCTGTATCCGGAGCAGATTGCCCGTATTGCAGATCTGTACCTGAATTTCGCAGCAAAATACAATAAGAAGATCGGTATCCACGCACACAACAACCAGCAGCTTGCATTTGCGAACACGATTGAAGCGTGTGGTGACGGTGTAGACTGGTTAGACGGAACCTACCTGTCTATGGGAAGAGGCGCCGGTAACTGTGCAATGGAGCTGTTGCTTGGTTTCCTGAAGAATCCAAAATACAACGTATACCCGGTATTCAAATTCATTGAAGACCACATGATGAAATTAAAGGATGACGGCATCGTCTGGGGCTATGATCTCCAGTACCTGATGACCGGACTTCTGAACCAGCATCCACGTTCTGCAATTGCATTCACGAAAGAGAATCGCCGCGATTACGCAGAGTACTACAAGGAACTGTTAATTTAATTGCATAAGGAACAACAAGAAAATAGTTATTGTTTCCCGAAGGATTGAGAAGTAAAAAGAGCATATAATATACAAGTAATAGTTGTAGTTATTTATGTATATGTTTGAAACTTAGAAGTACTTAATGTTCTGTAAGTAATCAGCAATGTTTGAACACGATGTTCAAACAAGCCGCCATTGAGCCATGGATGGCGAATTGGCGGCGATTGCGTACGATAGAAATTATGTAAATCAGAACATTTAGAACTTCTTGTTTCAATACATCACATAAACAACTACAACTATTTTTATATATGCTCTTTTTACGTACATTTTACAAAACTACGATAACGCACTTTACTTACATTCTGTATATTCTCATTTGTAAGTTAAATAAAAAAGAAAATCTTTAAGAGCAAAAAGGAGACAAAGAAAATGAGAAAATTAAAGAAAGCAATCATCGGAATTCTGGCATCAGCAATGCTTATGGGAGCCATGACAGGATGTGGAAAAGCAGCAAGTGACGATATCACAGTTATTTCCCGTGAGGATGGTTCCGGTACAAGAGGTGCATTCATCGAACTGTTCGGTATCGAAGAGAAGGATGCAGACGGAAACAAAATCGATAAGACAATCACAACTGCAGATATCACAAACTCAACATCTGTTATGATGACAAGTGTTGCAGATGATACAGCAGCAATCGGTTACATATCACTTGGTTCTCTGGATGATTCTGTAAAGGCTGTTAAGATTGATGACGCAGAGGCTTCTGCTGAGAACGTATCAAACGGAAGCTACAAGGTATCCCGTCCATTCAACATTGCAACAAAGGGTACACCAAATGAAGTAACACAGGATTTCATCAACTTCATCTTAAGTGCTGATGGTCAGGCAGTTGTAGAAGAGGCTGGTTATATCAGCGATGGTAACACAGGTGCTTATACATCCGCAGGTGTCAAGGGTAAGATCAATGTAGCAGGTTCTTCTTCTGTAACACCAGTTATGGAGAAGCTCAAAGAGGCATATGTTGCAATCAACCCAGACGTACAGATCGAAGTACAGCAGAGTGATTCTACAACAGGTATGACAAGTGCAGCAGAAGGCGTATGTGATATCGGTATGGCTTCCAGAGAGCTGAAAGACAGCGAGCTTAGCGCAGGTCTTACACCAACTGTTATCGCTACCGATGGTATCGCAGTAATCGTAAATAAGGACAGCTCTGTTGACAGCCTGACAAGCGATCAGGTAAAGGGTATCTACACAGGTACAATCACAAAGTGGTCTGAAGTAAAGTAAGCAAGAAATAGAAATTAAAATACGAGAGGCAAAATATGGCGAAAGTAAAAGAAAGAACCATGCATATCGTATTCCTGGTGGCTGCCTGTATGTCCATACTGGCAGTCGCTATGATATGTCTTTTCATGTTTGCAAATGGTGTTCCAGCCATTCGCAAGATTGGATTTGTAAATTTCATATTTGGTAAAACATGGATGCCTGGTGCAAACAAATTCGGTATCTTCCCAATGATCATTGGAAGTATCTATGTGACAGCCGGCGCGATCATCGTCGGTGTTCCGATCGGACTTTTGTGTGCCATCTTCATGGCAAAGTTTTGTCCACCGAAGCTTCACCGGATCATGAAACCAGCTGTAGATCTGCTGGCAGGCATTCCATCCATTGTATATGGATTCTTTGGTCTGGTTGTAATCACACCAATGATCCGGAATGCGTTCGGTGGAAGTGGTAAGAATATCCTGACTGCCTGCATTCTGCTTGGTATCATGATTCTTCCTACGATCATCAGTGTATCGGAATCTGCAATCCGTGCCGTTCCTGAAAGCTATTACGAAGGTGCCTTAGCACTCGGTGATACACATGAGAGAAGTGTCTTCAAGGCAGTACTCCCTGCGGCAAAATCCGGTATTTTAGCAGCAATCATCTTAGGAATCGGCCGTGCAATCGGTGAGACTATGGCGGTCATCATGATTGCAGGAAATCATCCGGTGCTTCCGGACAGCCTGTTAGCTGGTGTGCGTACCCTGACTTCCAATATTGTATTGGAGCTTGGTTATGCAACGGATCTGCACAGAGAAGCATTGATTGCAACCGGTGTTGTTCTGTTCGTATTTATTTTGATTATTAACCTGCTGTTCTCTGTTGTAAAGAAGAAAGGGGTTAAGTAGATGGTAATGAGTGAGAAAATAGCTGAAGTACAAGATATAAAACCAATCAATGTAGTCACATGGAAAGATAAACTGGAAGCGTATAAGAAGCGTCCGCTTTCTTTGTTCCTGCTGATTGCAGTTACCCTGTCGGCTGGGATTACCGTAGCCGTGCTCGGTGCACTGATCATTTATATACTGGCAAATGGTATCATGAATCTGACGCCGGAGCTTTTCGCATGGAAGTACACAACCGAAAATGTATCCATGCTTCCGGCAATCATCAATACCGTGCTTATGACCGCGTTATCTTTGCTGATTGCAGTGCCGATCGGTATCTGTTCTGCCATCTATCTGGTAGAGTATGCGAAGCGTGGCAATAAATTAGTCAATGTTGTCCGTATCACAACAGAGACATTGTCCGGTATTCCGTCAATCGTATATGGTCTGTTTGGATATCTGATGTTTGTTATCGCATTTGGCTGGGGACTTTCGTTTTTCGGCGGTGCATTGACACTTTCCATCATGGTACTTCCAACGATCATGCGTACGACAGAGGAGGCGCTTCTGAGTGTGCCGGATTCCTATCGGGAAGGAAGCTTCGGTCTTGGTGCTGGCAGACTTCGTACAATCTTCAAAGTTGTATTGCCATCGGCAGTACCGGGAATCTTGTCAGGTGTGATCTTAGCAATCGGTCGTATCGTTGGTGAGACGGCAGCACTGATCTTTACATCCGGTACAACCGCAGAAGTACCAAAGAGCCTGTTTGATTCCGGATGTACACTGGCTGTACACATGTATAAGCTGCTTTCCGAAGGCCTTTACACGAAGCAGGCATACGCAACAGCAGTTGTACTGCTTGTCATGGTCGTTCTGATCAATGCAGCATCAAGCAGACTGGCAAAGAAATTACAGGCGAAATAAACCTACAGAAATTTGGAGGATCAACATTGGGTAATTTTCAAATCAAGAACATGGATCTCTATTACAGCGATTTCCATGCATTAAAAGATATAAACCTGAATATTCCATCCGCAGAGATCACAACATTTATCGGTCCTTCCGGTTGTGGTAAGTCCACACTCTTAAAGAGCTTAAACCGGATGAATGATCTGGTTGAGGGCTGTAAGATCACAGGCGAGATCACATTGGATGGAGAAAACATCTACAAGGGAATGGATGTCAATACACTTAGAAAACGTGTCGGTATGGTATTCCAAAAGCCGAATCCATTTCCAATGAGCATCTATGATAACATCGCGTACGGTCCACGTACACACGGCATCAAGAAGAAATCAGAGTTGGACGAGATCGTTGAGCGTTCCTTAAAACAGGCAGCAATCTGGGATGAGGTGAAGGATCGTCTCAAGAAGAGCGCACTTGGTATGTCGGGTGGTCAGCAGCAGCGTCTCTGTATTGCACGTGCACTGGCAGTGGAACCGGATGTGCTTCTGATGGATGAGCCAACTTCTGCACTGGATCCAATCTCCACATCAAAGATCGAGGATCTGGCGGTGGAGCTGAAAGATAAATATACGATCATCATGGTAACGCACAATATGCAGCAGGCAGCCCGAATCTCTGACAATACTGCATTCTTCTTACTGGGTGAAGTCGTGGAGTTTGACAACACAGAAAAGCTGTTTGCAAATCCAAGCGATAAGCGGACAGAGGACTATATTTCAGGAAGGTTTGGTTGATGGGTTATGAGAAATGAATTGGAAAAGCAGTTGGAGAACCTGAATGTGGAGCTGATCCGCATGGGAGCACTCTGTGAGAAGGTAATTGCTGGTACAACAAAGGCTTTATTTAACGGCGATGTCAAATACACCGCCAAATCACACGCTGTCGAGGAAGAAATTGACAAAAGCGAGCATCAGATTGAGCATATCTGTATGAGTCTGCTCTTAAAGCAGCAGCCGGTTGCTTCGGATTTCCGTTTTATCTCTGCAGCATTGAAAATGATCTCCGATCTGGAACGTATCGGTGATCAGTGTGCAGATATTGCGGATATGATCCGATTTACGGCACCACATGATCTGAAGGATTTCAAGGATCTCGAGAAGATGTCAAGCGCAGCGAAGGAAATGCTGACAAATGCAATCGAATCCTATGTGAAGAAGGATAAGGATCTCGCAATCTCTGTTATGCAGAGCGACGATGTGGTCGATTCCTTATTTGATTCCGTAAAGAAGCGTCTGATCAAAGAAATCGAAAAAAATGCAAACGAAGGCGAACTTTTTATAGACATTATCATGATAGCCAAGTATTATGAAAGAATAGGAGACCACGCAACCAATGTTGCAGAGTGGGTATATTATTCAATCACAGGAGAGCATATTTAGATGATTTACGTATTAGAAGACGACAATAGCATACGGGAATTTGTAGTATATACGTTATGTCATATGGACTTGGAAGCGCGCGGCTTCGAACGTCCATCGGAATTCTGGGATGGGATGGAGCAGGGACTTCCATCCCTGATTTTGCTTGATATCATGCTGCCGGAGGAAGATGGACTTTCTGTATTAAAGAAGCTCCGGGCAAAGGATACAACCAAAGAACTTCCGGTTATCATGCTGACTGCCAAGGACAGTGAATATGATAAAGTATTAGGACTTGACAGCGGTGCAGATGACTATGTACCAAAGCCATTTGGTATCATGGAATTAGTTGCCCGGATCAAGGCATTGCTTCGCCGGACAGAAAACCGTGCAGATACTTCCGATGACGGGGAAAAGCTCACAGCTGGTTTGATCTCTCTGGATACGAAACGGCACATCGTCTTAGTTGATGGGGAACGGATCTCACTTACACTGAAAGAGTTTGAATTACTCCATCTGTTCATGGAGAATCAGGGACAGGTATTTACGCGTGATCAGTTGTTAAACCGCATCTGGGGATACGAATTCGATGGGGAAAGCCGTACGGTAGATGTGCATATCCGAAGCCTGCGTATGAAATTAAAGGATGCCGGCAATCAGATTGAGACCGTGCGCGGCGTCGGCTATAAGATAGGAGATTAAGATGAAAAAAAAGATTTTCAAAAATACAATTTTGATTATCCTGCTTTTAGTTGTTTTGTGTGGTGCATCAATTATAGGTGTCTTATACAACTATTTTAATAAGCAATACATTACTTCTCTGGATCAGGCGGCAGGCTATATCGCAGAGGGTGTTGACCTTGCCAGGATGGATTTTCTCACGAATCTGAACGAGAAAGAAAAACGTATCACGTGGGTTGCCGCGGATGGAACAGTACTTTACGACAACAAAGCCGATATCCGTACAATGGAAAACCACAAAAACCGTACCGAGATCAAGCAGGCAATGACATCTTCCGCAGGAACGAGCGTCCGGTATTCCAAGACGCTTTCGGAGGAGACGATCTATCATGCGATCCGCATTGGAGATGGAAGTGTCGTCCGTGTCTCCGTCATCCGGAAATCAATGCCGGCTCTTTTGATGAAGGTTTTGCTTCCGGTTTTGCTTGTATTACTGCTTGGCGTTGAATTTTCAGCGATTCTCGCCTATCGTCTGTCAAGACAGATTACAACACCGCTGGAAGCAATCGACTTAGATCATCCGGATGAATCAACCGTCTATGACGAGCTGTCACCATTTATCCGTAAAATCCGCCTTCAGAACGAAGAGATCCAGAAAGCGATGAATCAGCTGCAAGCACAGAAAAATGAGTTTGCAATGATCACGGAGAATATGCAGGAAGGGTTCCTCGTGGTTGACAAGCAGGCAATTGTGTTGTCACATAACCGCAGCATCTCCAAGATCTTCGATGTCGATTCGTCCGTAGACGGAAAGCATGTCTTAGAGATCAACCGGTCGGAGGAATTTACTGAATGTATCAAGAAAGCAATTCAAGGAATCCACAGCGAATATATCTGTCCGGTCAAAGGACGTTATTATAACATTTATGCGAACCCGGTATTCCGGAATAACGAGGTTGCCGGTGCTGTCGTGATTATCACCGATGTGACGGAGAAGGAAGAGCGTGAAGATCTGCGCCGTGAATTTTCAGCGAATGTATCTCACGAATTGAAAACACCGCTTTCCTCCATCAAAATTTTAGCAGAATCGCTTTTATATCAGGAAAATGTGCCGGAAGAGATGTACAAAGAGTTTTTAGCGGACAT
>OGML01001881.1_pt1 | contig 16186 bp, 12 predicted proteins | sample 1572951 | NCBI WGS metagenome assembly OGML01 (sample SAMEA2581883, study PRJEB24529) | metagenome | biome: Human gut stool | place: China | collected 2011 | reverse complement strand
CGGCGTCATAAACCCGGCGAGGCAGGCGATGCGCTCAGCGGCGTGTGCGGCATCGGGACCGAAATCGAAGTCCGGTCCCGGGGAGTCGTTATTTGCGGTATTTTTCATCTTCATCGCGGATTTTCAGGTAGCTTTCGTAACGCGGCCAGGCGATTTCGCCCGCCTTCACGGCTTCGGTCACCGCACAGCCCGGCTCGTGGGTGTGGGTGCAGTTGTAAAAGCGGCAGGCGGGCGCAACGCGCATCATCTCGGGAAAATAGTGCCACAGCTCGGCCTCGTCGATGTCGATCAGTCCGAACCCCTTGATGCCCGGCGTGTCGATCACCGCGCCGCCTCCGGCCAGGGGGTACATCGTCGAGAATGTCGTCGTATGGCGGCCCTTGTGGTGACTTTCGGAGATTTCGCCCGTGCGGATGTCCAGCGAGGGGTCGATGGCCTGGATCAGCGTCGACTTCCCGACGCCCGAATTTCCCGAAACGAGGGTCGTGCGCCCCGCAAGCAGTTCGCGCACCTCCTCCACGCCCCGGCCCTCCCGGACCGACACCTCCAGCACCCGGTAGCCGGCCCCCTCGTAGACCGCGCGGAACTCCGCGACGGCCTCCGCGTCCTGCAGGTCGAGCTTCGACAGGAGGATCGTCACCGGGACCTTGTAGGCCTCGCAGGTCACCAGAAACCGGTCCACGAACTCCGTGGGCGTCTCGGGCGAACGCAGCGACGCCATCAGCAGCGCCTGGTCGACGTTGGCGGCGATGATATGCGACTCTTTCGAAAGGTTCGAAGCCCGGCGGATCACGTAGTTACGCCGCGGCAAGATGTCGGCGATCACATAGTCGCCCCCCTCGTCGGCCTCGCACGCCACTTCGTCGCCCACCACCACGGGATTGGTCGAACGCACCCCTTTCAGGCGCAGTCTGCCCCGGATGCGGCAGCGCACCGTCTCACCGTCGTGCAGCACGTCGTACCAACTGCCCGTCGCCCGGACCACTGTGGCTGTAAACTTTCTATCCATCGGTCTCCGTTTTTTCCTCCTGCCGGGGAACCCGCTCGCCGACCCACTCCAGAAAAGGGAAAATGGATTCGGAAAGCCACCGGACAGGCTTGTAGCTTTTCGACCGCTCGATCGTCCGCGGCCCCACGAGGCAATAATCCTCATTCAGCGCATCGAAGGCCGAGAAGAGCACGCTCAACACGAGCAGGTACTTCAAAACCGATACGGCAATGCCCAGCAGCGTGTCGGCAACGCCCAGTCCCGCAAAGTGAAAGACCTTGCGCACCACCCTGCCGGCAATCGCCACGACGAGGATCACGGCGACGAGCACCGTGACGAAACCGCCCGCGGCGGCCACTTCGTCATCGAGCCGCAGCCATCCGCCGACCTGCGCGCCGAAACGCGCCGCGATCCAAATGCCCGCCACAATCCCTGCAAGGGAGCATATCTGCACGACGAAGCCTTGGCGCCATCCGTTCCAGACGGCCAGCGCCAGCACGAGGCAGACGATTAAATCAAGCGTGTTCAATAAGCCGTTAAATTATCACCGTAAAGATACGAATTTTAAAGAAACGGCCCAAAAAAAGCATACAACGAACGATTAGGCGCAATATATATAAATATAGGTATATCGTCCTAACGTATTACATCGCGCATATTAACACTCAACGCATTACAGATGCTGCAAATGGTTTTTACGGTAAGATTAGTCCGCCCCGCCTCGATGCGGCTCAAGTTGGATCTTTCCATGTCACACCGGTAAGCCAGCTCCTGTACAGTCAGCTTGCGTTCCTTCCTCAACTCCTTGATCCTCGTAGAGATATAAAGGATTTCATCTTGATAGTTCATTCCCATTTCAAAAATTTGGACAAAAATTTTGCTGTGCAAATTTTTATATATATATTTGCACCATGCGTATCATATATGATACCAACAAAAAGAGGGTCGTCCGAATAACAAATTGAAAACTAAATACAAACACATCTTTATTTCAACCATTTTTACTATGAAAAACAACAACTTGTTTAGAAAATTCCTGGCATTGTTCTTAACCGGAACCATGCTGGCCGGTGTCGGGTGTAAGGACTACGACGACGACATCGACGACATCAACAAAAAGATCGACGATCTAAATGCGAAAGTCGAACTGAAGGCCGATGCTTCCGCCCTTCAGACAATTTCAGACAAACTGAAGGATGTCGATTTCTCGAAATTCGTCACCGATGCCGAATTGAGCCAGGAGCTGGCAGCCTACGTCAAGGACGCCGACCTCAAAAAGAAAGTCGGAGACCTCGGGTTCCAGACCGTGACACAGGTGCAGGATCTGATCAAAGGCCTGCAAAACGAAGCGCAGGTGAAGGCCCTGATCGAGAATCAGCTCAAAGCCGCTGACCTCTGGTCCAAAATCGGCGGCGAGGTCAAGAAAGGCATCCTCGAAGAGCTGGCCAAAAACAGCGAGCTGACCACTGCCGTGAAGAATCAGGCTGTCGCAGCCGTCCTGGCCGCCATCACCAACGACCCGGCCGTGAAGGACATCAAGACCGCCATCAGCAAAATTGCCGGCGAGGAGGCCTCCGAATTCGTCAAGGAATACATGGACGTCAACAACAAAGCCTGGATCGAGAACGTGAACTCGGCAGCCGCCGAAGCGGTAAAGAACGCCGAATCCGCATTGAGCAGGCAGATCATCAGCCTCATTTCGACGCAGGGCTACCTGAAGAAGAGCGACCTGACTGCGGAACTCGGCGCCTTCAAGCAGGCCATCGCCCAACTTCAGGCCGATGTCACTGCGCTGATCAACCGCATCCAGTCGCTGGTAAACGTTCCCGGAACCATGTATGTTGGCAGTGGCGGAGCCTATACGACGATGGATTTCTACAAGGTCGGAGCCACCCCCATCGGCAACGGAATGGTCACGCTGACCTACCGCGTCACGCCGGCCTCGCTGGCCAAAGACCTCGTAGATGCCTATGCTAACGGAAAAGCGACGTTCGCTATTGTCTCCGAGCAGATAAAAACCCGTGCCGCAACGGCAACTCCCGCAGCCGCCATCACCGACGTTCGGTTTATCGAGGAGGGTAAGTTCGCCGTAACCGCCACCATGTCGGCGGAAGAGCTTGGTGAGCTTTATGAGAAAGAGGATAAATGGATCACGCTGGCCCTTTCGATCGAGAACACCGTGAATCCCGGAACCGGCGCCGAGGACGAAACCGCCTCGGAGGTAACGAACAACGTGCTGTCGAACTTCGCCAGCATCATGCCCGACGAGGCCCAAGAGATCGAACTCGGCGTTTACACCAAGGACGAGGAGCCGGTCGCCTACGACTACGCCACCATCGAAATGCCGTTCAACAAGCAGGCCGTCAGCAAGAAGACGCTGCTGGAGAATACGCAGCTGCTGGCTTCGCTCGACGGAGGCAAGACCCTGATGACGCTGGACAACGTCAACAAACTGCTTGGCTCGAAAATCAGCATCGGCGCTTACACCGTAACGCCCAAATACTACGCCGACCCCAGCCAGTCGGCCGAGATTACGGACAAAACCGAGATCGGCAAATTCATCCTGCGCGTCGACAACTCGAAACTCGTTTACGACACGAAACTCGCTACGGTGGACTTCCGTGCAGCAGGCGTTTCCGGCGACGTAGGCAAGAACGTCGTATGCGCACACAAAATCGTGATCAACGTCGACGGGAAAGCCACGACGGCAACGATCGAGGCGCCGCAGACCTACATCATCACCAACCAGGCCGGCGCGACCTTCACCTTCAAGGAGACTCCCAAACCGCTGGCATGGAGCTATGCGTTCGTCAAGAACGGCATCGCCGGGCAGACCGCCACTCCGGAAATCTCCGATAACATCTTCGGCGAAATCGCTTTGGTGAACGACATCGCCCTGCCGAAGGAGGTCACCATCGAGGATATTATCACGCTGGGCAACCTCGACACGGACCGTTCGACGGTCAAGGTCGCCGGCAAGGAGGTCGACAACGATCTCGGCATCCGATTCACCGCATTCGCCAGCCAGATCGCCATGGGCGTGAAAGCCTCCGTTCAGGCAGATGCATACGAGTGGGGCAAGGCCTATGACATCGAGTATGTCTATGTATACCAGAACGTCGACTACAAACTGAAGGGCCAGATCGCCTTCGGAGCCGCCCCGGCGCCCGTCAACTACATCGTCGACAACGCCATCGGCTACGAGACGAAGAGCGTCAGCAAGACGTGGAAGGACGTTTACACAGCCAACAAGGCCGGATTCGCCAGCGAAGCGGAGTTCGCCGAGGCTATCTTCGCAGCTACGACCGATCCCGCAACGCCCGCAGGCGTAACGAAACTCTTCAACAAAGCAAATGAGAAGGGCACGGTGATCGAGAACACCAACGGCACGGCAATGACCGTCACCGCATCGACCCTGAAGGGCGTGCTGAATGCCAAGGACATCACCGCGACGGGCGACAAGTTCGAGCAGAAAGCCGAATGGACGACCTGGTACGGCCAGAAGATTTCCGTAACGTTCAACTACAATGTCACGATCCCCGACTTCAACTTGAGGTACAATGTCGGACACGTAACCGAGATCGCAGGCGTGAAGACGACCGAAGTCAAAGGTCTGGTCAACGGGACGACCAACCTCTGGGAGTGGCCCAACATCACACTGCCGACCTACTTCAACGAGGTGGACGCCGAGAAGTACGACTTTACGTTCGAAGTGACCTCCAAAGACGGCAAACCGAACAAGGGCGACAAATACGCCATCGTCAACGGCGACAAACTCGACTGGAGCGCAGCAAACCGCAACTATGTCGACATCAAGGCTGTCGTTAAGATCAAGGACACGAACATCCAGGTAGCTTCCCTGCCGCTGCGCGTGGAGATCCAGACCACGATCAAGACGCTGGCACAGACCAAGGCTATCGAGGTCGCTTACAAGACCAACGAGGCGACTACGGCCAATATGTTCGAGAACCTCCAGTTGATCGACGCCGACGGTAAGTCGTGGATCGAATACAACAAAGACACGAAGGCCTGGGAAGCCGTTACGGTAGGCGACGGCAAGACGGCCTACGACGTATTCCAGGCAAAACCCGAAGCAGCGAAAAATACCGCCGGTATCGTATTCAAGATGAAATCGGCCGAGTATGCAGATACCCCTGCCAGCGACAAGGATGCTTCCGCATATATCAAAATCACAGACAATACGCTGACCTACGAGAACAACAGCGCCACGCTGCTGAAGGACATCATCATCAAGGTAACGCCGAGCTTCACCTACCAGTACGGCGAGATCACGGGCGAGGAGATGACGATTACCATCAAACGCTAAAGTTCACACGCTTCGCGGTCCGGCACGGCAACCGGCTGTGCCGGCTCCGCAAAAGCGATCCTTGGCAGGGGATGACCCCCAAGGAGTTGTTTTTTAGTTAACAAGTTTCACACCCATCCCCTGCTTTTTGGCGGACCGAAGAGGCGCAGTCCGCCATTTTTTCGTACCTGCCGCCCCGATGCCCGCCGGGCGTAAAACCGGACCCCGTTCCGGCTTTGCGCCCGGCGGGCATTTCCCCTTCGGAACACAAACGACGCAACGGCAAAGACAGATAAGTTTGATTTTCAGCCCGGCTTGTATTATCTTTGCCAAAGATAAACCCCCGCACGGATAGGCGGCGCCACGGCAAACCCCAAGCAACGCTTGGTTCTGCACCCGGCTTGCACTATCTTTGCATCATACAGCATTTAACCAGCTCTGCCATGAAAAGATACCTAACGATTCTCCTGCTGCTGAACGTCGTCGCAATGACGGCCAGCGCCCGCGAGGTCTTCCCGATCAACGAAGGGTGGCGCTTTTTCTTCAAGTCGGAGAAAACCTCCGACAACGCCCGCCACGTAACCCTGCCCCACAGCTGGAACACCGATCCGCTGGCCCAGGGCTACTGGCTCGAAACCACGGGCAGCTACCAGAACGGCATGTATATCCCCGTCGAATGGGCTTCGAAACGCCTTTTCGTGAAATTCTACGGCGTACAGTCGGTCGCCGACCTCTTCGTCAACGGCTATCACGTCGGCACGCACCGCGGCGGCGCCACGGCCTTCACGTTCGAAATCACCGACAAAATCCGTTTCGGAAGCGACAACTCGATGCTCGTGGTGGTCAGCAACAGCAGCCGCGACGACGTGCTGCCCACCTCGACCGACATGAACCTCTACGGCGGCATCTACCGCGAGGCGGAACTGATCCTCACCGAGCGCACGGCCATTTCGCCGCTCTACCTCGGGTCGGACGGCGTGCTCGTACACCCGCAGACGGTCGGTCCCGAAAAGGTCGAGGGCGAGATCGAGGTGCACATCACCTCGAAGGGCGACAACAGCTGCACGCTGAACGTCGACATCACCAGTCCGCGGGGAGAGCGGGTCTTCTCGAAACGCCAGAAGGCGCGCCTCGACGGCAAACCCGTCTCCGTGGCCTTCTCGGTGGACAATCCGACGCTGTGGAGCCTGCGCGACCCGGCGCTCTACACCGTGACGGCCTCCATCGGCGAGGACAGCATCACCGACCGCGTCGCCGTCCGCACGGGCTTCCGCTCGATCGGCGCCAGCACGGCCGAAGGGCTGACGATCAACGGAGAACGCACCCCCGTCCGCGGCGTCACGCTCTACCACGACAACGCCCTTTCGGGCGGCACGCTGACTCCGGAGGATTACGACGCCGACCTGCGGATCATCCGCACGATGGGAGCCAACGCCCTGCGCTCGGCGGTAATGCCGCACGCGCAGTACCTCTACGACCGTTGCGACGAACAGGGAATGCTCGTCTGGATCGACGCCCCGCTGCACCGCTCGTCGTTCCTGGGCGACGTCTCCTATTTCGCCACGCCCGCCTTCGAACAGAACGGACTGGACCAGTTGCAGGAGATCGTAGCCCAGAACATCAACCACCCGTCGGTGGTGATGTGGGGTATCTTCTCGCGTCTCTGGATGCGCGGCGACGACGTGACGCCCTACATCCGGCGGCTGAACGAGACGGCCCGCACGATGGACCCCTCGCGCCCGACGGTCGCTTGCAGCGACCAGAACGGCGACATCAATTTCATCACCGACCTGATCGTCTGGCAGCAGGACGTCGGCTGGCGGCGCGGCTCGACCGACGACGTGATCGTATGGCGCGACCAGTTGCAAAAAAACTGGTCCCACCTGCGTTCGGGCGTCTGCTACGGCGGCAGCGGATTCCTCGGACACAAGAGCTACACGGCGCAGTCCGAGCCTCGTTCGAACTGGATGCCCGAGGAGAAGCAGACGCGTTTCCACGAGGAGTATGCCAAAAACCTGCAAAACGACTCGCTGTTCTGGGGCGCGTGGATCGACAACATGTTCGACTACGGCTCCTCGCGCCGTCCCTATGGGATCAACGGCGCAGGCCTCGTGACGCTCAACCGCCGCGAGAAAAAGGACGCCTACTATCTGTACAAGGCGATGTGGAACGGCGCAGAGCCGACGCTGCATATCGTCGACAAACGGCGGCGTCTGCGCGATTATGAGAAGCAGGCGTTCCGCGTCTACTCGTCGGCCGAGACGCCGACGCTCATCGTCGGCCGGGACACGCTGGCGATGAGCGAATACGCCCCCTTCCAGTACCGGTCCGACTCGGTGGCCATACACGGGATGATTGAGGTGAAAGCGGCGGCGGGGGATCTGCGCGACAGCGTGACTATCCTTGTCGGCAACGTCCTAAAACCGAAACGGACGCAGGTCCTTCGGCGAACAGCAGGTCCGCAAACGACAAATTAGGGACGAAAGGCATCCTTTCGGAGAAGACCTGGAAATAAGGCTCGGCGATCAGCGCCGGGCCTTCTTTGCGTTTGGGGCGCAGGTCGAGGTCTCCGGGGGCCGCCTCGACATACGTCCGGGAGAGTTCGGGCATCGGCACTCCGGCCAGCGAACACAACACCTCCAGCAGACCCAGATTGTAATCGGCGAGAAACTCCCACTCCCGGCGGTAGAAAGGCTCGAACCGCCCGGCGTAGAAATCGAAATAGGGCGACGAGCGGTAGGAGGCCACCAGCGCGCCCCAATGCTGGTGCTGCCAGCGTTTGGAATAGTCGAGACGCACGTCGCGCACGGGCTGGCGGGGACGGTTGGCGTTGCGGACATGCACGGTCAGCTCCATCACGCCGTCCGAGGCCAGTATCCGCGCACGGTTGCGTTCGGAACGCTTCACGAAGTGCTCGCCGAGGTCCACGACGCAGCCGCCGCGCAGGAGGTGCGTGAAATACTCCACCGAAGGAAGGTATGCAAGAGGCAGTATAGTAGACATAAGTAAAAATTCAAAATTAAAAATCACCTGAAACGAAGCGGTCGAATCGGGTGAACCCCGCCTCTCGGGCGGGCGGCAGCGCGCAGGGCTTTGCTATGGAGCGACGCGCAATAGCAGACCTCCGCAGGACGGAGCTGCGTCCTGCCGACGCAAAACACCGTTTTTATGCGTGTGAGCGCAGAACAGGAGCGGAAGCAGAACGAAGCTTCCTGCCGCCTCTTAAAACCGGCGTCTTACGCCGGCGGATTTTAGGCGGGCGTCCAGTCCCCGTTCTTTTTGATCAGCTCCACCAGCCGGTCGAGGGCCTCCTCCTGCGGAATGTTGCGCTCGACGACCGTGCGGCCCTTGTAGAGGGTGATGCGGCCCGGTCCGGCGCCCACGTAGCCGTAGTCGGCGTCGGCCATCTCGCCGGGACCGTTGACGATGCAGCCCATCACGCCGATGCGGAGGTTTTTCAGGTGCGACGTGCGGGCCTTGATGTCGGCGAGGGCCTTCTCGATGTCGTAGAGCGTGCGCCCGCACGAAGGGCAGGCGATGTATTCGGTGTGTGAAAAACGCACGCGCGCAGCTTGCAGGATCATCAGCTCGATGTCGCGGATTTCGCTTTCGGCAAATCCCGGAGCGTCGATCCAGATGCCGTCGGCCAGGCCGTCGAGCAGCAGCGGTCCCAGGTCGGCGGCGGCCTTCACGGCGAGCGTCTCCAGCGAACGCTCTTCGTAGCGGCGTTTCACGACCACCGGTTCGTCGGGGATGTCGAGATTCAGGATCGCGGCGCGCAACTCGGCCGTCGGGTTGCCCGAAAGGGCTTCGAGCACCCGGAAACCCTCCAGCGGCTCGGTGTGCACGACGGGAACCGTCACCTTCGAACGGCGGCGGTATTCGGTCGGGAAGTAACGCTCGGGATGGAGCACCTCGAACTCGCCGGGACGGTCGGCAAAGTGTTCGACCAACAGCTGCGCCACGGGGATTTCATTTTCGGGAGCCTCGGTCAGCGAGACGCGGATCGTGTCGCCGATGCCGTCGGCCATCAGCGCCCCGATGCCCACGGCGCTCTTCACACGCCCCTCGATGCCGTTCCCGGCCTCGGTGACGCCCAGATGGATCGGATAGTGCATATCTTCGGCATCCATCGCCTCGACCAGCAGACGGTAGGCGGCGACCATGACGCGCGTGTTCGACGACTTCATCGAGACCACCACCTGATCGAAATCGCACTCCCGGCACACCCGCAAAAACTCCATGGCCGAGACCACCATGCCCTGTGGCGTGTCACCCCACTCGTCGAAGACGCGCTTCGCCAGCGACCCGTGGTTGACGCCGACGCGCAGGGCGACGCCCCGCTCGCGGCACTGCGCGATCAGCGACTGAAGATCGCCGCGGTCGAGGCGGTAATTTCCCGGATTGACACGCACCTTGTCCACATACCTGGCGGCGATGGCCGCGACCTCGGGCACGAAGTGGATGTCGGCCACAACGGCTGTCCGGAAACCGTCGGCACGCAGCTGCCGGACGATGTTTTCCAGATTTTCACCTTCGCGCCGGCCCTGCGCCGTAAGGCGCACGATCTTTCCCCCGGCGCGGTCGATCCGCTCGATCTGGGCCACGCTCGCGGCGGTGTCGTTGGTGTCGGTATTGGTCATCGACTGGCAGGCGACGGGATGCCCGCCGCCGATCGTCGTCCGCCCGATGCGCACTTCGCACGCTGTCCGACGCATGAATTTCGAAAGATTCATCGGTTTATCAATTAGGTAATTACACACTTCCTCACATCACTTTCCGCTGTCGGGCGGCGTTATCGCCGCCTTCGGCGACGTTTACAAATCCGACCCCACCCCAGCCCTCCCCCAGGGAGGGAGATGGCGTACGCATCGGACAGCAGTACAACGTACCGCCTCCCACTACCGAGAGCCGTTATCACCCCGCAACAGATTCAGGAAGCAGCGGCAAAATGAACGCTCTCGACAGCCGGTACAGTGTACAAAGATAGCAACGATTTGGCGAACGGCGAAATAATCGTTATATTTCGGGACATCTCTAAAATGCGAACGCCATGAAAGAGAAACTACTGCTGGCAGCCGCCGCGCTGCTCGGATTTGCAACGGCATGCAACAACGAGGAAGATCAACCGAAGGTGGTATCTATGTACGGGGTCCCGTACAACAACTACAAGATCAAGGGCAAGGTGACCGACAAGGCCGGACGGCCGATCAAGGGCATCGAGGTCCGGAGCAACGCCTACCTGCCGACACCGGAGGCGACGACCGCAGCCGACGGGACCTATGATCTTTCGGGCAAGGGAGTCGGCAACACGGCAAGAGTCACCCTCACCGACACCGACGGCCCGGCCAACGGCGGCGACTTCGCCGCAAAGACCGTCGACATCGAATTCACCGAGGCCGAACGCACAGCCAAAGGAGACGGCGACTGGGATCAAGGGGCATTCGCCAAATCGGGCGTCGACATCGCCCTCGAGGAGAAGGAGTAGCCCCTGCTCCCGACCAGCACGTCTCCCGGGACGGAAAAACGCACCTCGCCAATGCCCAAACAAGTTTGGCATTGCGCTCTACTTTCACTATATTTGCCGGGTGGATACACTCGATAACGACATCAAATTCGTAGCGGGCGTCGGCGAGGCCCGGGCAAAACTCCTCGAACGGGAGCTGGGCATCCGCACGCTGGGCGACATGCTCAGCCACTATCCGTTCCGCTATATCGACCGCACACGCATCTACCGCATCTCGGAGATCACCGAGGCCGCAGGCCTGTCCTACGTCCAGTTCCGCGCCCGCATAACGGGCGTCGCCTATGCCGGAACAGGGCGCAAACGCCGCTTCACGGCCTTCGCGCAGGACCCCACGGGACAGGCCGAGCTGGTGTGGTTTCAGGGCGTCAAGTGGATCGAGAAACGGATCGAGGTCGGACGCGAATACCTCGTCTTCGGCCGCCCGTCGTTCTACCGCGGCGAACTGTCGGTCGCCCATCCCGAGCTGGAAACCATGGAGCAGGCCCTCTCGCGCAAGGCCGAAAGCGGCATGCAGGGCATCTATCCCTCGACCGAGAAGCTGGGCAATGTGCTGGGCGCGAAGGGCATGTACCAGATCATCTGCAACGCCTGGACGCTCGTGAAGGACCGCATCGCGGACCCGCTTCCCGAGGCCGTGCGCACCCGGTACGGACTGATCGGCCTGCGCGACGCCATCTACAATATCCACTTCCCGCAATCGCAGGAGGCCCTGCGGCAAGCGCAGTACCGGCTGAAGTTCGACGAACTGCTGGGCGTACAGCTCAACATCCAGCAGCGGCGCACCGAACGCCTCGCGAAAAGCAACGGCTTCCTCTTCACCCGGGTCGGGGGCGTGTTCAACACCTTCTACACCGAAAAACTCCCCTTCCCGCTCACCGGGGCGCAGAAACGGGTCATCAGGGAGATCCGCCGGGACACCGTGACGGGGTTCCAGATGAACCGCCTGCTTCAGGGCGACGTGGGCAGCGGCAAGACCCTCGTGGCGCTGATGTCGATGCTGCTCGCGGTGGACAACGGCTTCCAGGCCTGCATGATGGCCCCGACGGAAATCCTCGCCCGCCAGCACTACGCCACCGTCTGCAAGATGCTCGACGGAATGGACGTGAAGGTGGCCGTCCTGACCGGCGCCTCGAAGGCCAGGGAACGCCGGGCTTCGCTCGAAGGCATCGCCTCGGGCGAAGTGGACATACTCATCGGCACGCACGCGCTGATCGAGGACCGCGTGCAGTTCTCGAACCTGGGCTTCGTCGTGATCGACGAACAGCACCGCTTCGGCGTCGAGCAGCGCGCGCGGCTCTGGACCAAGAACCTCCAGCCGCCCCATATCCTCGTGATGACCGCCACGCCGATCCCCCGCACGCTGGCGATGACCCTCTACGGCGATCTCGACGTGTCGGTGATCGACGAGCTGCCTCCGGGACGGCGGCCCATCAAGACATTCCACTACACCGACGCCGCGCGGCTCAAATTGTTCGGCTTCATGCGGCAGGAGATCGCCAAAGGGCGGCAGGTCTACGTCGTCTATCCGCTCATCAAGGAGTCGGAGGCGATGGACTACAAGGACCTCACCGACGGCTACGAAGCCATCTCGCGCGACTTCCCGCTGCCGCAGTACGTCACGGCGATCTGCCACGGCAAGATGAAGCCCGCCGACAAGGAGGAGTCGATGCGCCAGTTCAAACAGGGCGAAGCCCACATTCTCGTGGCCACGTCGGTGATCGAGGTGGGCGTCGACGTGCCCAACGCGACGGTCATGGTCATCGAGTCGGCCGAGCGTTTCGGGCTTTCGCAGCTCCACCAGCTGCGCGGGCGCGTGGGCCGCGGCGGCGAGCAGTCCTACTGCATCCTGATGTCGGGCGAAAAACTCTCGCGCGAGTCGCGGGCGCGGCTCGAAGCGATGTGCGAGACCAACGACGGGTTCCGCCTGGCGGAACTTGACCTCAAGCTGCGGGGCGCGGGGGACATCAACGGCACGTTGCAGAGCGGCATGGCATTTGATCTGAAGATCGCCAGCCCCACGGCCGACGTGCAGATACTCACCGTCTCGCGCGAGGCGGCCGCAGAAATACTCGCCGCGGACCCGGCGTTGGCGCACCCGCAGAACCGGGGTCTCGAAGCTCTGCGGCGACGCTACTCGGGCCGCGAAGAGATTGATTTTTCACGCATTTCGTAATATTCCGTCCCGAAAAAACGTTAACCCATTAAAACCCTGTCCGATGAAACGGTTTCTATTCACCATATTCCTGCTCGGCGTCCTCTCGCCCCTCGCCGCGCAGCTCTACCATCCGGGCGAACAGCTCTTCTACCGCGTGAGCTACAAGGCCAAGATGTTCCCCAATACGGAGGTCGGGACCGTGGAGGTCAAGACCTCGGAAGATACGGCCGACGGCAAGTCCTACTACAAGGTCGAAGGCGCAGGGCGCACGCTGCCCACCTACCGCTGGTTCTTCAACCTGGAGGATGTCTACACCGTGTGGATCGACACCGCGTCGCTGCGCCCCGTGCGCTTCGAGAGCGACATCCGCGAAGGCGACTACACCTTCCAGAGTTACTACACCTACCTCTGGCCCGACTCGACCATCCACACCCGCTGGCGGAGCCGCAAAAACCCTTTCAGCGAGAAGCAGATGGCCCTGACGGCCGAGAGCATGGACCCCATCGCGCTCTTCTTCAATCTGCGGTCGGCCCAAGCGGAGAATTTCCGCGTCGGTGAGCCGGCGACGCTTCAAATGGTCCTGCAAGACACCATCCGCCACCTGCACTACCGCTACCTGGGGCGCGAAAACAAGAAGATCCGCAACATGGGGCGTTTCCGCACGCTCAAGTTCGAGTGCCAGTTAGGGACGACCGAAGGCTACTCGTTCACCGACGGCACGATCTTCACGATCTGGATTTCGGACGACGACAACAAAATCCCCCTCTACATCGAATCGCCGGTCAAAATCGGCAGCATCAACGCCTACATTTCGGGCTACAAGGGACTTAAATACCCGGTGTCGAGCCTGATGAAATAGACGCCGGATTTTCATCGGGCACCAACACGGGAAATTTCCCCTATCTTTGCGGAGAAAAACGTCACTGTTCCATGCAACGCTCCGCAACCTCCTGTTTCGCAAAACATATTGCCGCGTTTCTCGTGCGGCCTTTCGGCGAGTACCCGGCATTTCTGGTCCTCACGGCACTCCTGCCGCTGGTCCCGGACATCATTCGTTTCTTCCTGAACGAAATGTCGTTCGTGCCCGGAAGAAACCTGTTCTACGGAACCCTGCTGTCCCTCTTCCGGGCCTGGCTGCTGGTACTGCCGCTATGCCTGCGACAGCACGACAGGGGGGGGGAGATTCTCGCAGTCCGGATCGCCGAAGCGATCTATCGCGTGTTTGTCCTGTCGTGCCTCGGCCTCCTCTCGCTGGCTGAAAGTTTTCTGCTGATCCGTTTCGGAACGCCCTTTTCGTTCTCCGTCATCCAGCTTCTCTGGGAAACGGACGGACGCGAAAGCCTCGAATTTCTGAAAACCTACTGTACGACTCCGGCATTCCTGCTTCCGGCCGCCGCATGCGTCCTGCTGACCGCAGGGTATCTGCTGGCGGAACACCGGAAGATTCGGTTCGAACTGCACAGCCGCAAGGTACGCATATCGCTCCTATTCCTGCTGGCCGGCAGCGGCGCCTTCTATGTCAGCCGGCTGCACTTTCAGTATGCGCTCACCCGGACCGGCGATTTTCCGGGAGAGATGATGCGCCAAACCGCAACCCTCACCCCCTTCGAACGGCTTCACACATCGCTCTTCTGGTTTCGGCATGAGTTCTCCGCCGAAAACGCAGAGCAACTGCTCCGCACGCTCGAATCGGTCGAAATAGAGAGTTGCTCTTTCCGCTCGCCCTGCATCGTCATCATTATCGGAGAGTCGTTCAGCAAGCACCATTCGAGCCTTTACGGTTATCCGCTGCCGACCAACCCCCGGCTCGAAGAGCGGCTTCGGCGGGGCGAACTCTTCGTTTTCCGGGATGTCGTTTCCCCGGCGAATCTGACCACGTCCGTGCTGTCAAACCTCTTTTCGCCTGCAAGCCTCGGCTCCGGACAGTCCTGGAAAGACAGCCCCCTTTTCCCGGCCCTCTTCAAAAAAGCCGGATACACCACCTGTCACCTGGACAACCAGGCCGCCGGAAACGACTATGATTACCACGATCTCGGACTGAAAGCGCTTTTCAATGCCCGCAGCACACCGCTCCTGTTCACGGTCCACAATGAGAACCGCCATCCCTACGACCTGGAATTGCTCGACGACTACGACCGGCTCACCTCCCGTGACGACACCCCCGAACTGGTCGTCTTCCACCTAATGGGACAGCACGTCAGCTATTCCGACCGCTACCCCAAGGAGGAGGCGTATTTCACGCCCGGGGATATTCGCCGCGAGGATTTGACGCAGCAGGAACGCCAGGTCGTCGCGGACTACGACAACGCTACCCGCTACAACGACCAGGTCGTCGATGCGATCCTGGCACGTTTTACCGACCGCGACGCCATCGCTGTTTACCTCTCCGACCACGGCGAAGAGGTCTACGACTACCGCGATTTCTTCTGCCGCTCGCACGACCTGCCGCTCACCCCCGAGGTCTGCAAATACCAGTTCGAAATCCCGTTTATGATCTGGATGTCCGACACCTACCGCCGCAACCGCCCCGATGTAGCGGCACAGGTCGCCGGGGCGCTCGACCGGCCGTTCTCGGCGGACGACCTTTCCCATCTATTGCTGGACCTGGCGGGTATCCGATGCCGATGGTACGACCCGGCGCGCAGCCTGATCGGCGAGCGTTTCGACACCACCCGCCCCCGACCGCTGCTGATGGGGTTCGAACCCGCCGGAAACTACGAGACCATCATCGGACGAGACCGAAAACAATAAGGTTATGTCATTATCCCGCATTGGATTTTCATATTTTTTCCTATCTTTGCCAAAGATAACCACCTGCCTGGATAGGCGCTCCCGGCATAGCAAATAAATTTGCGTTGCACCCCGGTTCGTACTATCTTTGTAATAAAAACGGATCACTATGGAAAACAAACAGGGATACGATCCTTCGGAATTCGAAGACGACGACTACACCACCCCGCAGCCCGATGCGGGCAAATCCATCCGCGGCTACCGCATCGTCATCATCATCCTCTCGGTGATCCTGGCAGCGCTTTCGGTGCTCTACTTCAGCATCCACCGCCAGCAGATGCTCGACAACGAGCTGTTGCAGGCCGACCGCGACTCGATCCAGAACGACCTGGGGCGGCTGATGACCGACTACGACGGGCTGCGCATCTCGACCTTATCCGCCAGAACGGACGTATGGCGGTACGCAAGATAGAGTGCGAC
>OGML01001863.1_pt1 | contig 16284 bp, 16 predicted proteins | sample 1572951 | NCBI WGS metagenome assembly OGML01 (sample SAMEA2581883, study PRJEB24529) | metagenome | biome: Human gut stool | place: China | collected 2011 | reverse complement strand
GGGCGCAAGAGACGCGGCGCTGCGGGCGCTCATCGCCTTCCGCCGCGACGGTGCATGGCCGGAGAGCGCCCTGAAGGACGCGCTGCGCGGGATGGACCGCCGCGAGGCGGCGCTGGCTACCCGGCTGTGCAACGGCGTGCTGCAGAACCGCATGCTGCTCGACCACTGGCTGAGCGGCTTCGTGCGCGGCAAGCTGCAGCCCGTCGTGCGCGATATCCTGCGGCTGGCCGCCTATCAGCTCTGTTTCCTGGACCGCGTCCCGCCCTCGGCGGCGGTGAACGAGGCCGTGGAGCAGACGCGCCGTCTGGCCAACCAGCAGGCGGCCCGTCTGGTCAACGGCGTGCTGCGCAATTTGCTGCGGGCCATGCCGCTGGCGCTGCCGGACGACCTGAGCCTGCGCTACAGCCACCCGGAGCCCATCGTGCGCCTGTTTCTGGCGCAGTTCGGCCGGGAGGAGACGGAGCGCATTCTGCAGACCGACAACGAGGCCCCGCAGACCGTGCTGCAGGTCAATCCGCTGCGCGGCAATGCCGCGGCGCTGCTGGAGGAGCTGCCCGGTGCGCAGCCGCATCCGTGGCTGCCGGGCTGCCTGACGGTCTCCGGCCCTGTGGAGCAGACGGCTGCCTTCCGCGAGGGGCGCGTGTATGTGCAGGACGCGGCGGCTCATCTGGCCGTGGCCGTTTCCGGCATCGAGCCGGGTATGCGCGTGCTTGACTGCTGTGCGGCGCCGGGCGGCAAGAGCTTTGCCGCCGCGGTGCAGATGCAGGACCGCGGCACGCTGTATTCCTGCGATATCCACCCGCACCGTCTCGACCTTATCGAGCGCGGCGCGGAGCGGCTCGGCATCTCCATTCTGGAGACGCATCTGCAGGATGCCTCGCAGCCCGTGCCCGCATGGCGCGGAACGATGGACGTCGTGCTGGCCGATGTGCCGTGCTCCGGCCTCGGCGTTATCCGGAAAAAGCCGGATATCCGCTATCACGAGCCCTCGGCGGAGCTGCCCGCCCTGCAGCGCGCCATTCTTGCGCAGCAGGCGGAATATGTCCGCCCCGGCGGCGTGCTGCTCTACAGCACCTGCACGATCCTGCGCCGGGAAAACGAGGCTGTGGCGGAGGACTTCCTGCGCACGCATCCGGACTTCGTCCCGGAAAACGCGCCGTGGCCAGAGGGCTCCGGCATCGCGCCGGGAGCGATGGTCACGCTGCTTCCGGGGCAGCATGAGACCGATGGCTTCTTTATCTGCAAATTCAGGAGGAAACCTTGAAAGACATCAAATCCATGACGCTGGCGGAGCTGGGGACCGAGCTGAAAGCGCTCGGCGAGCCTGCCTTCCGCGCCAAACAGATCTATCGCTGGATGCACCGCGGCGTGCGCGATTTTTCGGAGATGACGGATATCTCCCGCAGCCTGCGTGAGCGGCTCACGGTGGAATATACGCTCGTCTCGCCGACGGTCGCGCGGCGGCTGCAGTCGCAGAAGGACGGAACGATCAAATATCTTTGGCGCCTAATGGACGGAAACTGCGTGGAAAGCGTGCTCATGCGCTACCATTACGGCAATACGATCTGCATTTCCTCCGAGGTCGGCTGCCGCATGGGCTGCGCCTTCTGCGCCTCGACGCGCGGCGGACTGGTCCGCCGCCTCGAGCCGTCGGAAATGCTGGATCAGGTGCTGTTTTCGCAGCTGGATTCCGGCCTGCCCATCTCGCACATCGTGCTCATGGGCATCGGCGAGCCGCTGGATAACTTTGACGAGGTGATGCGCTTTTTGGAAAATATCACCTCGCCCGAGGGCGTCAACATTGGCATGCGCAATATCAGCCTTTCCACCTGCGGCCTTGTACCCAAGATTGACCAGCTGGCGGAAAAAAAGCTGCAGCTCACCCTTTCTATTTCGCTGCATGCACCAACCAACCAGATCCGCAGCAGCATGATGCCGGTCAATGATGCTTACCCGGTGGAGCAGTTGATCCAGACCGTGCGCCGCTATCAGGAGACCACCGGCCGCCGGGTCAGCTTTGAATATTCCATGGTGCGCGGTGTCAATGATTCTGATGTCTGCGCAAAGCAGCTGGCAGACCTGATCCGTGGCATGGGCGCTCATGTAAATCTGATTCCCATCAACCCGGTGGACGGCAGCCCGTACTCCGCTACGGATGCGGCCAATGTGCGCCGGTTCCAGCAAAAGCTCGAAAGCCTTGGCGTGAACGCCACGGTACGACGCCGCCTTGGCAGCGAGATCAGTGCCGCCTGCGGCCAGCTGCGCCGCGATGAAATGAACGGTAAGGCATAAACAGAGGGAGAAACCTATGAAACTTGCAGGAAAAACGGATGTGGGGCGCGTCCGGCAGGACAATCAGGATGATTACCGTGCCGGGGAGTTGCCCGGCGATGCAGCTTGGGCGCTGGTGTGCGATGGCATGGGCGGCGCGCGCGGCGGGCGGGAAGCCTCGCAGTGCGCATGCAATGTCATCGAGCGCTGCTTTCAGGAGCAGTACAGCCAGTGCACTCCCGGTGAAGAGGAGACTTTTTTGAAAAAAGCGCTGCTCAGCGCCAACCGCTATGTGTTCCAGAAGGCGCTGCGGGAGGAGTCGCTGGCCGGTATGGGTACTACTGCGGTCTGCGCTCTGGTGCGTGGCGGCAAGGCCTATCTGAGCCACGCAGGCGATTCCCGCGCCTACCTTTACCGGGATGGCAAGCTGGCGCAGCTGACCCACGACCACTCCTATGTGCAGGAGCTTGTGGACTGCGGCACCATCACGCAGGAGCAGGCAGAGCATCACCCGCAGAAAAACATCATCACCCGGGCGCTGGGCGTGGATTACCGGTTGGAACCGGAGTTCACCACCGTGGCACTGCAGGCAGGGGATGTGCTGCTGCTGTGCTCAGACGGCCTGACCAATGCTGTGCCCACACAGCAGCTGGAGCAGCTGCTGCGCAGCGGATCTTTTTACGACCTGCCGGATCTTCTGATCCGCACTGCCAACGAAAACGGCGGCCCGGATAACATCACCGCCCTGCTGGTGGGGGTAGAGCCGATGGAGGTGCGCCATGGATAACCTGATCGGTAAGCGGCTGGACGGCCTGTATGAGGTGCAGGAGCTGATCGGCTCCGGCGGTATGGCCAATGTGTATAAGGCGGTCATGCGGGGACAGAACGGCCCTGTGCCCGTCGGCACTGTGGTGGCTGTCAAGGTGCTGCGGCAGGAATATATGCACGACCCTGACCTTGTGCGCCGCTTCAAGAATGAGTCCAAGGCCATCTCGCTGCTGAACCATCCAAACATTGTCAAGGTGTACGACGTTTCGGTCAACGACCATCTGCAGTATATCGTTATGGAGTATGTGGACGGCATGACCCTGCGCGAGTACCTCAACGAGCGTGGTGGTAAGCTTTCCAGCCGGGAGACCGTGCACTTCATTTCCCAGATCCTCAAAGCGTTGGAGCATGCCCACGCCAACGGCATCGTGCACCGGGACATCAAGCCCCAGAACATTATGCTGCTGGACAATGGCCAGCTGCGCATGATGGATTTCGGCATCGCACGCATTTCCCGGGCAGATAATCAGCTGCTGGCCGGTAAGGCCATGGGCAGCGTGCATTATATCAGCCCGGAGCAGGCCAAGGGGGACGAGACCGACTGCACCAGCGACATCTACTCAGTAGGCGTCATGATGTACGAGATGCTCTCCGGTCATCTGCCCTTTGATGCAGATGACGTGGTGGAGGTTGCCATCAAGCAGATCTCGGACGAGCCCCGCTCGCTGCATGAGCTGGCACCAGAGGTGCCCTATGCGCTGGTGGAGATCACCGAAAAGGCCATGGCCAAGCTCCCTCAGAACCGCTACCCCTCGGCACGGGCCATGCTGGAGGCGCTGGACACCTATGTGCAGAACCCCTCCGTATTGTTTGAATATCAGTATATTACAGAAGAAGCACCCGAAAAGGTGGTGAAACGTACCATGAACCAGAATCGCGCCATTCGTCAGAATGAACAGCCCGCACCCCATAAAACCGGCAAAACGAAGCCCCGCAAAAAACGGCACTCTGTTTTTCTGCCTGCGCTGTTCGGCATTACCATTGCCTTTGCGCTGGCCTGTATGGCACTGTGCTGGCTGATCCTGAACGATTCCTCCAACCTGATGAATAACAAAGCCGATATCACCCTTGGGGATTATATCGGTATGACCAAAGAGCAGGCCATGGCCACGGATCAGATCGCATCCGGCCAGATCTCTCCCGAGTGGGAAGAGGAATATAACAGCAACTACGCCGCCGGCTATATCTATAAGCAGTCGCCGGTATCCGGCCGTACAGTCCGCGAGGGCCAGAGCGTGACCCTGATCGTCAGCTTGGGCACCCAGTATGTCACCGTGCCGGATCTGACCAACTATGTGCAGTCCGATGCCGAGCAGCAGCTCAAGGCACTGGGCGTTTCGGTGCTGGTCACCCAGTCTGTGGATACCACGGTTGCCTCCGGTGCTGTCATCCGCACCGACCCTGCCGCCGGTACGCAGGTGGCAGCCGGCTCTACGGTCATCGTCTATGTCAGCCGTCCGCAGGTGTCTACCACCACCAAGGTGCCTTCGCTTACCGGCATGAACGTGGATGATGCCCGCACCCTTCTGGTGCAGAATCATCTGGGCCTTGGCAGCCAGTCCGAGGAATACAGCGACCAGCCCGCAGGCACGGTGCTCAGCCAGAGCCCGGAGGCGGGCTCTACCGCCAAGCTGAACAGCCGCGTGAACGTTGTGGTTAGCGCAGGCCCCGAACCGGAGCAGGAACCGAACCAGCCGGGCAGCGAGGGTGCTTCCGGCACCACGGGCGAAGGCTCTACCGGCGGCGAGAGCAGCAGCGGATCGGACTCCAGCAGCTCCACCGGAGGCGGTGGCATTCTGGATTGGTGGGCTTCGCTGCTGGGCTGACGGAGGATGTGCATGAACGGTTATATCGTAAAAGGCATTGGTGGGTTTTACTATGTAAAAACGCCGGAGGGCATTGTGGAATGCAAGCCCCGCGGCATCTTCCGCAAGCAAAAGATCACCCCTGTGGCAGGGGATGAGGTGACGCTGGAAACCGAAAACGGTGCAGCTGTCATTGCGCAGATCGCGCCCCGCAAAAACGTTTTTGTACGTCCGCCGGTGGCAAATCTGGATGTGCTGTTCCTTGTGACCAGTACCACCCAGCCCACCCCCAGCACCTTGGTGCTGGATAAGCTTTCGGCCATCGCGGTGGATAAGGGGGTGCAGCCGGTGGTGGTGTGCACCAAAAGCGACCTTGCCGAGGCCGATTTTCTGGCAAACGCCTATGCGGGATCCACCCTGCCGTTTATCCGTATCGACTACGAAAGCGGCGCAGGTCTTGACGAAGTAAAGCAGTGGATCAACGGCAGGCTGTGCGCCTTCTGCGGCAACTCCGGCGTGGGTAAATCCACCTTGCTGAACGCACTGCTGCCGGACGCTGCCCGCGAGACCAGCGCCATCAGCCAGAAGCTGGGCCGTGGCCGCCATACTACCCGCGAGGTGACCATCTTTGAAGCCTACGGCGGACGCATTGCCGACACACCGGGCTTTGCCAGTCTGGAGGCCAACCGCGCCGGGTTCATTCCCAAGGAGAATCTGGAGCACGCCTTCCCGGAGTTCGGGCCTTATCTGGGACAGTGCCAGTTTACCGGCTGCTCCCACCGCAGCGAAAAAGGCTGCGCGGTGCGGGCTGCGCTGGCAGAGGGCAAGCTGTCCCAGACCCGGTACGACAGCTACTGCGCCATGTACGACGAGGTAAAGGATATCAAGGACTGGCAGCGCCCGAAAGTGTAATACGGAAGGAAGAATAAAATGTCCCGTTGTGTGATCCTTTCCGCCTGCCCGGTGCAGCCGGAGCTTAAGCGCCTGCTGCGCAGCGATGATTTTATCATTGCCTGCGATGCGGGCTACCGCAACTGCGAGCGGCTGGGCTGCAAGCCGGATATCATTGTTGGCGATTTTGATTCCGCCCCCTGCCCGCAGCAGGACAACGACGATATCGTTGTGCTGCCCCACGTCAAGGACGACACCGATACCGAGTATGCTGCAAAGCTTGCTGCACAAAAGGGCTTCCACGAGGTACTTTTGCTGGGCGCACTGGGCGGCAAGCGGGTGGAGCACACCCTTGCTAACCTGTGCACTGGCCTTGGGCTGGAGCAGCGCGGCATCCGTGCGGCCCTGCAGGACGAGCGCTCCCGCATTACCTTTGTGCTGCCGGGCCAAAGCCGCAGCTATCCTAAAGAGGAGTTTTTCTACTTCTCGGCCTTCCCCATGGAGGGGCGCGCCGAGGGCGTGTGTGAAAAAGGCTCCTTCTATGAGCTGGAGGATGCCGTGCTCACGGCAGGCTATCCGCTGGGCGTGAGCAACGAGTATGCCGAAGGCTCGGACTGCATCACCGTCAGCATCCGGCAGGGTGCGCTGGTGGTGGTGGAAACCATCGCAGATTGAAACCTTTCCGGAACATTTTTGCCTGCCGGACGCTATAATGGGGTAAACATGAGCGAAAGGCGGGGTGGAGATGCAGGTAGTGGTCATTCGCAGCCCGAAAGCGCTGTGCGGCATTCTGCGCAAGCTGTTCGGCATCCGCAAAGAGAGCTGAATCCATAAAAAGGCCGGTGTGTGGCATAGCTGCTACACACCGGCCTTTGCTGTCGGCATACAGCTGGCAACCGCTGCATACACTCTTACGGAAACGGACAGGGAAAGGAGCGCACTGCACATGGAACTGAAGATATTCCGGGACACGCTGCCGCAGGGCGGGGCAGGCTGTACCGTAAAAGCAGAACTTCCGCTGGAAACCGAGATCCGCATCTCGGATGACCTGCCACCGGTGGGCAAACTGGTCAAGTGCTTTGTCCGCCCGGTGGTGCTGCAGCGGCAGCTGCAGCCGGGCAAGCTTACCTTAGAGGGCTACCTGCGCTGTACGGTGTTTTACCAGAGTGAAGCGGAAAAGGGCCTGTGCCAGACCGAGCAAAAGCTGCCATTCACCCGGCAGCTGGAGCTGCCGGAGCTGACCTTTACAGCATGGACTGCCGTGGTGGAGGGCCAGACAGAATACCTTAACACGCGCGCGGCAGACCCGCGCCGCATCGAGGTGCGGGGTGCCTACGGGCTGGTAGTCACGGTGCATACCCAGTGCAAGACCGAGGTCATCACCGCGCTGGCGGATGGCGGCATCGAGCAGCAGCTGCGCACACTGCATGGGGTGCGCAGCGTGGCGGTACTGGATAAGCTGGTGACCTTAGAGGGAGAGCTGGTCTTTGCAAAGCCACCGGCGGCGGTGCTGGATATTACCGGCAACGCCTGTGCAGGCGAGGTAAAGCTGCTTGCCGGTAAAGCTGTTGTCAAGGGGGAACTGCGGGTGCAGTGTGCATGGCGGGCAGAAGGGGACACGGCCCTGCAAAGTCAGGCGGCGGCGCTGCCCTTCCAGCAGGTAATAGATTTAGAGGGCATTACGGAGGATTGCCGTTGCCTGTGCGTAGCAGAGCCGGTGGGCTTTACCCTGTCGCAGGCAGAAAGCTCTGCTGCTCAGCTGACGGCAAACGTTATGCTGCATCTGCGGGCATGGCGTGACTACCAGCTGCAGGTGGCGGTGGACGCCTTTTCCTCCCGGTTTGAAACGAAGCTCACGCCGCAGCCGCTTGTTACAGAGCAGCTGCTCTGCACCCTGAACGATACCGCCACTGCTACAGGCTCCGGCCCGTTGCCGGATGCGGGGGCACAGCTGCGGGCCTGCTTTGTACACTATGGCCCACAGCAAGTCCTTCAAAAAGGAGAGGGCTGGGTACTTGCTACCAAAGCTGTGGTCACAGCCCTTGCGGAGAATACCCTCGGCGAGCTGGAAAGCTACGAGAAAACCTTGGAAGTCAATGTCCCTCTGCCCATTACGCCACCGGAGGGAACAGTGCTTGTGTCGGAATGCTGGCTGAGCACGGAGAATGTGCAGTGCACCTGCGCAGGCGGCACGTTGGAGGCCACCATTACCGTGCGGGCAGAGGGCACGATTTTAAGCTGCACCACCAGCCCGGTCATCGGCAGTATCACCCTTGGTGATCCGCTGCCTGATACCGACCCTGAGATTGCTCTGCGGATCTACTACGCGCAGGCCGGGGAGGCGCTGTTTGCAGTGGCCCGGCGGTTCCATGTGGCCCCAGCGCAGATCCTTGCAGCAAATCAGCTGGAAGAAGAGCTTTCCGATCTGCCGCAGGCGCAGCGGCTGCTGATCCCGGTCAACTGAGCCGTAAGGCTGTAAACGATAGAAAACTGTACCCCTTTCCCGGACGGTACGAGCTGCCGCGCCGGGGAGGGGACTTTTTCTGCACAGAAAAAACAGTGTAAAGAATTACTGCCGAGAACAAGGAACGGCGCTTAAAAATAGGACGTATCGATGCAATAAAATGCAACGAATATACGTCCAGTATCTTTGGCAGGTGATTGAGAATCAACACAAGGGCAATGCTGATATCGATTTCATTGCTGAGGGTTGCTTTAAAAATACGATTTGTATTTTGCGCTTTGCAGACCATCCATGGATGTGGTATACTAAAGTACAGTTTACAGAATCAAGATATTTTTTGCCCGATTTGACCAGTGCACTGCAAATTGCGTTAGTCATGCAACAGGCAGAAAATAAAATCATATCGCGGGAGAGTGGAATACTTGGAACTGGAACAGGCTAAAAAGCGCGTGGAAGAGCTCCGCGCTGTCATTGAGAAAAACAACCGCCTTTACTACGATCAGGATGCGCCGGAGCTGGAGGATTTTGAATACGACGCCCTGACGCGGGAGCTGAAGGAGCTGGAAGCGCAGTTTCCGCAGCTGGTCACAGCCGCCTCACCTACTCAGAAGGTGGGCGGTACCGCCAGCAGCAAGCTGCCCAAGGTGACCCATGCCGTCAAGATGGAAAGTCTGCTGGACGCATTTTCCTTTGACGAGCTGCGGGACTTTGACCGCCGTGTCCGCGAAGCTGGGGTCACGCCGGAATATGTTGTAGAGATCAAGATCGATGGTCTTTCCTGCAGCTTGGAGTACGAGAACGGGCAGCTTGTCCGCGCCTCTACCCGCGGCGATGGCGTGGTGGGCGAGGATGTTACCGCAAATGTGCGTGCTATCCGCAGCATTCCCAAGACCCTCAAGGATGCGCCGGAGTTTCTGGAGGTGCGCGGCGAGGTGTATATGCCGCACGAGGCCTTTCAGAACCTGTGCGCCGAGCAGGAGCTGCAGGGCGCAGCGCCCTTCAAAAACCCCCGCAATGCAGCGGCGGGCTCTCTGCGGCAGAAGGATGCCCGCATCACCGGCAGCCGGGGGCTTTCCATCTTTGTGTTCAACGTGCAGCAGATCCGGGGCAAGACCCTGACTAAGCACTCCGAAAGTCTGGACTACCTCAAGAGCCTTGGTCTGCCGGTGTCGCCGCGCTACCATGTGGTGCACGATATCGAGGATGCCATTGCCGAGATCGAAAACATCGGACAGAACCGCGCAAAGCTGGATTTTGACATGGACGGCGCTGTCATTAAGGTAAACGATTTTGCCCAGCGGGAACTGATGGGTTCTACCAACAAATTCCCGCGTTGGGCCATTGCCTTCAAGTACCCACCGGAGGTCAAGGAGACTACTCTGTGCAGCATTGAGGTAGCTGTGGGCCGCACCGGTGTGCTTACTCCCACCGCCTGTTTTGATCCGGTATTTCTGGCAGGCACTACGGTAGCCCGCGCCACCCTTCACAACGAGGACTTTATCCGGCAATTTGGGCTGTGCATTGGGGACACCATTCAGGTGCGCAAGGCGGGCGATATCATCCCGGAGGTCATCGGGGTCACCCATCATGCCGTGGGCGCGGAACCCTACACCATGCCCACTGTCTGCCCCTCCTGCGGTGCGTCGGTGGTGCATCTGGAGGACGAGGCTGCCCTGCGCTGTGTGAACCCGGAGTGCCCGGCACAGGCACTGCGCAATATCATCCATTTTGCCTCCCGGGACGCCATGGATATCGAGGGGCTGGGCGAGGCAGTCGCCACCCAATTGGTAGAAAAGGAACTGGTGCATTCCGCAGCAGATATCTACACGCTGACCCGGGAACAGCTGCTGGAGCTGGACAAATTCAAGGAGAAAAGCGCGGACAATCTGCTGCAGGCCATTACCGCCTCCAAGCAGAACAATCTGGATAAGCTCTTGTTCGGTTTTGGCATCCGCAACATCGGCGACAAGGCTGCAGCGCTGCTGGCAGAGCATTTCGGTACGCTGCAGGCCATCCGGGAAGCCACTGCAGAGCAGATCAGCCAGATCGACGGCTTTGGCGGCGTGATGGCACAGAGCGTGGTGGAATTTTTTGCAAAGGAAGGTACCACAGACCTTGTGCACCGTCTGGCAGACGCCGGGGTCAATATGCAGTGGAAGGGTGAGCCGAAGGGAGACAAGCTGGCGGGCAAAACGCTGGTGGTCACCGGTACGCTGGAAACTCTCTCCCGCAACGAAGCTGAGGCCCTGATCGTGAAAAACGGCGGCAAGGCCAGCGGCTCTGTTTCCAAAAAAACCGCCTATGTGGTGGCCGGTGCGGCGGCGGGCTCCAAGCTGACCAAGGCGCAGGCGCTGGGCGTGCCGGTACTGACCGAACAGGAATTCCTTGCTATGCTGCAGGATGCCCCGGCAGAGCCGGAAACGACTTAAAGCAGCCTCCCGAATGCCGAAAAACAAATAATTTTAAAAGCTTCTGCAATGCTGTTGCAGAGGCTTTTTTTGTTTGCCGGTTTCCGTTCCCCGGTTCTAAGAACGCACAAGACGCATACAATGCTAGCACAAAGCTTTCATGAAGGGAGAAACCAAAGTGGACGAGTATTACCGGGCAGTCAGAGCCCTGCCCGCTTGGCTGGCAGAGCCGCTGGTGCAGATGCCCGCGCAAACAGCAGCGCGTGTACAGGAGCTGCGGCTGCGTGCAGACTGTGCGGTCACATTTACCGTACAGGGGCGGCAATGCCGTGCTGCAGCCCTGCCGGGATGCCCTCCGGCACTGGCTGCAATGCGGCTGGATGCGCTGCAAATAGAGGAGATATTCTACACGCTTTGCAACGGCTCGGTGCACACCCATGAAAGGGAGCTTGCCGAGGGCTACCTGACCACTACCGCCGGAAACCGTGTGGGTGTGGCAGGGCAGTTTGTGCAGCGGGAAGGGCAGAGCATCGCCCTGCAAAAGGTCACCTCGCTCAACCTGCGGATCGCACGCGGCTGCACCATCCATCTGCCGCCGGAGCTGGACAGGCTGCTGGAGCAACACTTTACCGGGCTGCTGGTGGTGGGCGAACCCGGCAGCGGCAAAACCACGCTGCTGCGCACCATCGCCCGGACGCTTGCCGAACGGCAGCATCTGGTGGCAGTGGTAGATGAGCGGGGCGAGCTTTTTCCGCCGGAAGACCCGCTGCCGCCGCTGGAGCGCATTGGCGGGGTGGACAAAGCCCGCGCGGTTCAGATGGCGCTGCGCACGCTGGCACCGCAGGTGATCCTGCTGGACGAGCTGGGCAGTATGGAGGAAACCAGAGCGCTGGAACAGGGCTTTTTCAGCGGGGTGGATTTCATTGCCAGCATCCACGCGCCGGACGCCGCACAGGCGCGCTGCCGCCCGCAGGTACAGGCTTTACTGCAGCGTGGGATGTTGCGGCAACTGGTCATTCTTGCCGGGCGGCAGGCTCCGGGCTGTATCCGGGAAGTGTACGCTGTATGAGCAGTTTTCTGCGCGGGTTTGGGTTGCTTTTGCTCCCGCTGTGCGGCTGGCTGGCGGGCGATGCGGTACAGGCGCAAACAGCCCTGCATCTTGCCGCGTTGCAGCATACCATCGGGTTATTACAGCGTATCCGGCAGGAGATCCGGTACCGCCGGGCAGACCTGCAAAGCTTGTACCGGCAGCTTTGCCGCGAGGGGCAGCTGCCGCAAATTCCCGGCGGTACATTGCAGCAGCTGCCTGCGCCGGAACGGCTCTCCGCTGCGGAACGTGCCTGCTTTACAGAGTGCTTCGGTGGTCTGGGCCGCGCAGAGGCCGCACAAGAATGTGAACGGCTGGGCTATTATACGGCGCGGTTTGAGGCGTATCTGCAGCAGGCACGCCGCACAGCGCAGCAACAAGCCGGTCTGCCGCACCGTCTGGGGCTGGCCGGCGGCATGATGCTGGCACTGCTCTTTTTGTAAAGACTGTAGGGAACGAAGGAGAAACGGATGGATATCGAGCTTGTGTTTAAAATTGCGGCCATCGGCATCATTGTGGCGGTGCTCAACCAGCTGCTCATCCGCTCCGGGCGGGAGGATCAGGCCATGATGACCACGCTGGCGGGGCTTGTGGTGGTGCTCTCCATTCTGGTCCGGCAGATCAGCGCCTTGTTTTCCACCATCAGGTCTTTGTTTGCGCTATGAGCACGGCAGTACCGGTGCTGGTGGCGCTGCTGCTGGCAGCCTTTGCCGGTATTTTGCTGCAGCGGTATTCCCCGGCGTTTGCACTGCTGCTTTCGCTGGGGGCTGCGGTGTGGCTGCTGCTCCGTCTGGCACAGCCGCTGCGCGGGGTATTGCAGGGCATCGTGCAGCTGGGACAGCGTACCAATGCACAGGCGTTTTCCTGCCTTTTGCGCAGTGCAGGGATCCTGCTGCTGGCAGATTACGTCCGCACTCTCTGCGAGGAGGCCGGGGCAGACGCACTTGCATGGTGCGCCGGGCTGGCGGGGCGATGTCTGGTGCTGGCAGCAGTATGGCCGCTGCTGGAGCAGATCTGCCGGACGATCTGGGGGTTGGCGGGATGAACAAACACAGCCTTATTATCTGCGGGATAACGCCGGGCTTTTTGTGTAGCGGCACTGCCCTGAAGGCGGCAGCGGAAAGCGCACCGTGGCAGGCCTATCTTGACAAAGCACCTGTACAGGCTAGGCAATTTGCGGCAGATCCGCTGGGCACTCTGCTGGGGTTGTTTGCCGCCGAGCCGGTGCAATTACTGCGGGAAACACTGCACCAATACACCGATGTTCTGCTGTTTTTGATGCTTGCGGCGGGGTTGGCATTTCTCTTGCAGGACACCGCCGACAAAGCATTGCTGGAGCTGGCAGCTGCCGGTGGTTGCGGCGTTTTATTGTGGCAGGATCTGGACAAGCTTGCCGCCGCACTGTGCACCCGGATGACTGGGTGGAAAAGCTATCTGCTGGGCTTTTTGCCGGTATACAGCGGTGTGCTGGCAGCTGGTGGCGAATGGAACGCCGGGGCTGGCGCAACCGGCTTTCTGCTTACGGTGCTGTGCTTTATTGCACAGGCAATCACCCTCTGGCTGCAGCCGCTGCTGCGCAGCTACCTTGCCATCAGTATGGCTTGCAGCATCAGCTCTCGTAAGAGTCTGTCCGAGGGTTGTACCCTGACCGGACGGCTGCTGCGGCAGGCCATCGGCTGGGCAGGCAAAGCGTTCGCCGCCCTGATGGGCTTTCAGCGCGTGGTAACGGTGCAGCTGGATCGCTCGGCCTCCCGTCTGGGACAGCTGCTGACCGGCAGCGTGCCGGTCGTGGGGCAGGCATTGAGCAGCGCGGCAGACGCAGTGCTGGCCGGGATGCGGCTGCTCAAAAGCACCCTTGGCATTGCCGCATTGCTCAGCATCGGGGCAGAGTTTGTGCCCCTGTATCTCGGGCTGCTGGTGCATCTGCTTTTTCTTTCCTGCTGCGGCTGGCTTGCGGGGATCGGCGGGTTGGAGCACTGCTGCAAGCTGCTGCAATGCTTTGCCGAGGCCGTGCGCTGCATGGCGGCAGTCACAGCGTTGTTTTTTATGCTGTTTGTCGTGGGCATCGCGCTGCTGATGCTGACAGGAGGTGGTTAGATGCAAGCGTTTCAGCAAGCTGCGGCGGTGTTCTGTATGGCGTGCATCGGGGCGGAGCTGGTCAGTCTTTTCGCCGGGCAAAGCCGGGCGGGCCGGTGCATAAAAGCCGTGGCCGGGCTATATATTTTAGCAGTGCTCCTGACGCAGCTGCCCCGGCTGCCGGTCAAGGTCAAAGCTGTTTTTTCAGGCAGTACGGCCCCGGCGGCCACGTCTGCTGCACCATCGGACGCACTGGAAACGGAGATCCTGACCGAGGCCAAGGTCAGGCTGGAAGAATATTGCACCGCACAGTGCCGCCAACAGTTCGGGCTGAACATCTGCACGTCGGTCACGCTGGAAAACGCAGGGCAGCAGGTCGTGGTAAAAAAGGCTGTTGTAGCCTTCCCGGCGGGCTGCACTGCAGCGCAAAGGCAGGCAGTGCTAAGCTTTTTGCAGCAGGCGCTGGGCACCGTCCCTACAATAGCAGAGGAGGTGCACCATGAAGAAGGATGAACTGCCTTCCGTGTTGCGTTCCCTGCAAAACGGCAAAGGCCGCACCTCGCTGGCGGTTGCAGTTGGTGTACTGGCGATGCTGCTGCTTTTGCTGTCAGAGTTTTTACCCGGCAGCAGCACACGGAAAACAGCGGTATCTGCCGTTCCGACTGCGGCTGTCAGCCAGTACCAGACCCAACTGGAGCAGCAGCTGGAAGAACTCATCAGCCAGCTGCAGGGGGCGGGAAAAACGACGGTCATGGTCACCTTGACCACCGGGGAGGAGACTGTCTATGCAGTGGACACCCAGACCGGAGATGTGCAGCAGCAGGAGACCCATGTTCTTTTACAGGATGGCTCTGCGCTGGCCGAAACTACTTATCTGCCGCAGGTCTGCGGGGTCGCTGTGCTGTGCGAGGGTGGGGGAGATGTCCGCGTTGCAGCCCGCATCACAGAACTGCTGCATTCGCTGCTGGACCTGCCCGCAAACCGTATCTGTGTAGAGCAGCGTAAACGCTGAGCCGCTGCTTTTATCAAGCAATGTGACTATTTACTGCAAAATCAAAGGAGGAAGCGTTTTATGAGAGCACTTTCCAGAAATACCCGCAGGGTCACCGCCCTGACGCTTGCGGCGGCGCTGGTCGTTGCCGTTTACCTGAACTGGCAGTATGCCCGTGCAGACATTACTCCGCAGGCGGGAGATGCCACCCTCATGGTCTCGGCAGAGCCGATGGATGCAGCAGGGGAAACCGCCATTACGGATGCATTGCCCACAGAGGCGGAGGCGGCCTCCGGTGTCAATAAAAATTATGGAGAAGCACAGCTTGTCAGCGTGGCGAACGACAGCGGCACCCGCTTTTTTGAGCAGGCCCGCCTCAAGCGGGAAAAGGCGCACGATGAAGCCATGGATACACTGCAAAAGAGCCTGAAATCCTCCTCCCTGACAGCTGAGGAGAAAAAGGAATACACTGCACAAATGGCGGTAGGGCTGGAGGATCTGAATGCAGAAAACGAGATCGAGACGCTGGTGCGCGCCAAGGGCTTTGCGGATTGTCTGTGCTTTTTGCAGGCAGGGCGGGCGGACCTGACCGTGATGACGGCAGGCGAGCCGCTCACGGCGGCACAGGTGGCGCAGATCCGGGACGTGGTGATGAACAAAAGCAGCGTGACCGCCCAGAATATCACAGTGGTGGAAGTAAAGTAAGCGTTCTTCATTTATGTCGATGCCCCGGCGGCGCGGGCGCAGCTTTTCTTGCAGGCAGAAAGCTATCCGCGCCGCCGGGATGGCATCTGATGCTGATTTCCATCTTCTTTTCCAAACAAGTATTGAAATTGCCCCTGCATTGATGGTATAATAACTCTATCAAAAACGAATGCTGCGCGCCTTTATGCATAGCACAGGGGCGCGTTTGAACACAAAAGGCAGGTACGGCAGGCCGGTTTCAAAGTGTTGGAACTACCGCTGCAACCGCCTTTGGATGGAGGACAGCACAATGGATTTACAGAACTTGGATCTTCAGGGCGGCAGCCTTCAGATTTCGACCGAGGTCGTGGGCAAGATCGCCCGCTGTGCCGCACTGGAAGTGGACGGCGTTGCCGAGGTATCCTGCGGTGTGCAGAATAAAAAGCTGAAAAGCCTGCTGGAATCTTCCAGCATCCAGCCGCCTGTTGTGGTGGAGATGCGGGATGGCACTGCCAGCATCACCCTGCACCTGATGATGAAGTTCGGCGCACGGATCCCTTCTGTGGCCGAAAAGGTACAGGAGAATGTCAAGTCTGCCGTGCAGAACATGACTAACGTCACGGTCAGCCGCGTGGATCTGGTCATTGCAGGCCTTACCGAGGCCGAGGCGCAGTAACAAATTCTGCAAAAGTAATCATATCAGAACCGATCCTCCTCCCGGTATGCCCGGCGGGGAGGGTTTGTATTGCGAAAGGAACATTATGGAAAATATTCTGCCC